>Ga0207747_1000713_pt1 | contig 32044 bp, 30 predicted proteins | sample HigsolmetaGSP11D_FD_184839 | JGI IMG/M metagenome (GOLD analysis project Ga0207747, IMG submission 184839) | High solid enriched microbial communities from the Joint BioEnergy Institute, USA - SP1-1-D (SPAdes) | ecosystem: Engineered > Bioreactor > SSF (Solid state fermentation) > Aerobic >...
TTCGGGATTGGAGACGACGTATCGAGCGATATTTCCGAAGGAAAGCAACAAGAGATTGTTTGAGAAGAAGATAGTTGGCAATTCCTGATAGTTTGTCTGTATCGAAATGGACATGTAATATACGTTACTATATTCGTGCTTGGGCTTGCTGGCCGCTGTGCTGATGGAAGAGGGGCCTTCGCGGACAATGTCGACCGCCTGGCCTTCGACAACTGGGAGGAGCAGGAGGCACTCTACGGCGACCTCCCGCCGATCCCGGAACTGGAACTGCCGCGCGCCAAGGCCCAGCGCCAGGTCCCGATGGCAACCCGGTGCCGCTCGGGGAGGTTGCCGCCGCGGCCTGACCCACAGCCGCCGCGACCGGAAGGCCCGAAGGGTACGCACCACCCGTCGGGCCTTTTCCTTTATCGGTCCTGCCATGACGCGAGGAGGGAGCCGGTTACCCTCGAGGGGCATCGCGCCCTACGCCGCTAGCCCCAAGGGACCTTCCGCCAGGACCGCCGCCCGAATGACAGCGGACGCCAGTTCCGCACCGCTCGACCGCGACCTGCTGCTGGCCGGCGGCTGCGTGCCTCGCCGGGCCAGCGGCACCGCTGCTGCCGGCATGGCAGAGGCCCAGGCCGGCAGCATATGAAGTCCGCTGCAGGGGGGCAAATGCCGCCTCGGTCGCCGATTTGCCGCTGGCGGAGGCGTTGGCGTGGCCGGAAGCGCAGCCACTTCTGGACCCGCAGACCGTGGGGCCGCGAATGCGGGTGCGGCGGCGGCTGGGCAACATCAATCTCCACCTTCATCAGGTGCCGCAGCAGCGGTTCGAGATGCGTGTCGCATTCGCCGCGTCGGCCATCGGCAAGATCGAGTTTGAGATCCGTCGTGCCGGTGACCGTGAAAATGGCGACCACCACCTCCTCCCTCCAGGTACCTCCCACCACCCGCGGCAACGACAGGTGCCCGTTTCCTTCCGGGTGTTCCGTGTCATGCGCACTCCCTCCTGATCTGCACAGCGGATACCGGGTATGATGCCGGCAAGGCAGATGCGCGCGACGCACCGTGGATCGGGTGGCGGAAGCTGCGGGATTCCGCCGCGCTATGCCGCAGGCGCTCCCTCCACCCGCAAGATCTCCACGCAGGGCGGGGAGCGCAGGAGCTCGCTGAAGGAGCGCATCCACTCGCCAACATCCTCTCCCGGACCGGCGCCGCGATGCCGGAACTCCTCGATCTGGTCGAGATTGCGGAGCTCCACCTCGAATTGCAGCGCCGCGCCGCCATGGCCGCGCGTCAGCGGCACCAGCAGCCTGGCATTGAGGCCCTTGCTCCGGGCGGCCTCCATCTCACGGCGGATGAAGTCGATCGCGCCCTCCCGGTTGACCGGCAGCACATCGTAGGAAAAGCGGGCAAGGTACATCACGAGCCTCCTGGGGCGGGGGATCGGCCGCGCCGCCCGCGGGGGCAGCGCGGTTGGTAAACGATCTTGCCCTTCCACCTGTTCCCTGCCGGTCGCGTTGTTGCTGAGGAGCGGCAAACCCGCAGCGCAGGTCAACGTTCGGTCCGAACAACCGGATCTGGAGGAGGGACCAGGACGATGTTCCACCACAACAAGGAATTGCAGTTCAACGCGCGCGTCTCGCGGCCGGACCCACGCTTTGCCGCGCTGCTGCTGGAACAATTTGGCGGCGGAAATGGGGAGCTGAAGGCCGCGATGCAGTACTTCATCCAGGCCTTCGCCGCGCGGCGGCCCTATCCCGACAAATACGACCTCCTCATGGATATTGCGACGGAGGAGCTGAGCCATCTGGAGATCGTCGGCGCCACCATTACGATGCTGCTGGACGGCGTGAATGGCGAGTTGAAGAACGCCGCAGAAACGAATCCCATTGTCCATCTCAAGGGCGGTGGAATGACGGCGAAGGAGGAGCTGATCCATGCCGCGCTGGCGAACCCGCAATTCCTGGTCCTCACCGGCGGCGGTCCGACGCTGCGCGACAGCCAGGGCAACCCATGGAGCGGCAATTTCATCAACGCCAATGGCGACCTGACGGTGGATTTGCGGTCCGACATCGCGGCGGAGAGCCGGGCGAAGATCGTTTATGAATACCTGATGAAGTTCACCGATGATCCCGCGGTGCGCGAGACGCTGGGTTTCCTGATGACGCGTGAAATTGCGCATTTTCAGATGTTCAGCGCGGCGCTGGATACCATCCGGCCGAATTTCCCGCCTGGCGTGCTTCAAGGCGACCCGCGCTACACCCACACCTACTTCAACATGTCGAACGGCGTAGAGGCGCGCGGCCCCTGGAACCAGGGGCAGGGTCCATGGAGCAAGGGCGAGCACTGGGCCTATGTTGCCGATCCGGTGAAGCATGTGGTCGAAACCAAGGGTGAGATCGAGCAGAAGCCCGAGGGCACAAGCCACAGCTTGGAGGAGATTCGGAAGAAGGAGCAGGAACTGAGCCGGAAGCGGAGCAACGAGGTCAAGGCCGCGGCGCCGAACGGAATGAAACAGTGGTCCGACTACCCGCAGAAGGAGCTGGCTGCTCCGACCGGGCCAGCGACCTGATGCGAATGCAGGGGAGGGTGGTACAGCGCCATCCTCCCTCGAATGCCGTCAACCGGAACGGCGCGACCCTCCCCGCCGGTTTTGTGCCGTGAGGCCGCGCCTGCCACGCCCTTCCGGTAGTCGCATCGCGCCGTCGCGGCAGCGGCTTGGTCCTGCGCCGTTGCCGCACGAAATGGCGAGTGTCCACCGGGGTCCGGAACTCCCCACTGGCGTGATGCTTTGCACCCGCGCGGCCGGAATGGTGCCGGGCAGGGCCGAAGGGGTGGGCAGGTGAAGACCGCACGCTCAGCCGCCACATGCATCGGACGCATTTGGCCTCCGGAATCCGCGTCGGTATCCGGCCTGCCAGAGAGCGGACCCCGGTCCCCGGGCCGCGCAGGCTTGGCCACTCCGCATCCGACACTGCGGCGCGCATCGTCCGGCTGAGGCGCCGGCATCCATGCCTCAGCTCTTTCCACGATATGCTAGCACCCTGGCCAGCCTGGTACTGGTTTCCATCGTAGCGGTTCCGGCGGGAATCCTCGGGCTGCTCACCTTGCTGCAGTTCACCTCGCACTCCACCAGACAGAACCTGGTAGTGGAGCAGCCGATCCAGTTCAGTCACGAGCATCACGTCAGCGGCCTCGGCCTGGATTGCCGCTACTGCCACACCTCGGTCGAGCATTCGCACTTCGCCAGTGTCCCGCCGACGCATACCTGCATGACCTGCCATTCGCAGCTCTGGACCAATGCGGAGATCCTAGCGCCGGTGCGGCAGAGCCTGGCCGAGAAGAAGCCGATCCCCTGGCGGCGGGTGAACATGCTCGCCGACTACGTCTACTTCGACCACAGCGTCCATGTCACCAACGGCATCGGCTGCAGCACCTGCCATGGCCGGGTGGACCGCATGCCGCAGGTGCGGCAGGCAATGGCGCTTACCATGGGATGGTGCCTCGACTGCCACCGCGATCCAACTCGGCATCTGCGCCCTGAGTCGGAGATCTACAATATGGACTGGATCCCACCCCCGGACCAGGCGCAGCGCGGCCGTGAGCTGATCCGGCACTACATGATCCGGACCGAACACCTCACCGACTGCACACGGTGTCACCGATGAGCGCAGAAGGTCCGGATGGCGCTCTGTCGCGGCGCCAGGCGGCGCTGGCGTTGCTTGCCTCGGGCCTCGGCTTCGGCCTTGCCGCCTGCGGCCGGTCGGATGAGGAGGAGATTATCCCCTATGTGGAAAAGCCGGAGCGGGTAATCCCCGGCGTGCCGCTGCGCTTTGCCACCACCCTGCCGCTGAACGGCTACGGTCGCGGCGTGCTCGCCATCACCTATGAGGGGCGGCCGATCAAGCTGGAGGGCAATCCGGAGCATCCGGCAAGCCAGGGCGCTACCGATGTTTTCGCCGAGGCGGAGGTGCTGTCGCTCTACGACCCCGACCGGTCGCGGGCGGCGCGGCAGGAAGGCCACGTGGCATCCTGGGAAGCTTTCGTGACCATGATGCTGCCGCGCCTGCGTGCCCTGGAGGGACGAAAGGGCGAGGGACTCTCCATCCTCACCGGGAATGTCACCTCTCCGACGCTGCTGCGGCTGATAGGCCAAGTGCGCCAGCGCTTTCCGGCGATGCGGTGGCATGTGCATGAGCCGATTGGCGAGGACAACGCGAATGCTGGCGCGAGGCTCGCTTTCGGGAAGCCGCTGACGGCACTGCCGCGGCTCGGCAGCGCCGCGGTGGTGTTGGCGCTGGATGCCGATCCACTGGGAGCAGGGCCTGACCAGATCCGCAACGGCCGCGAATTCCTGCAGCGCAGGACAGCACGGAGGGAGGGCGGGGCAGAGTCCTTCATGCGGCTCTACGCCGTGGAGCCGCTGATGACGCAGACCGGCGCCAAGGCAGACCACCGTCTGGCGCTTCCCCCGCCGCGGCTGCGTGACATGGCCATTGCCCTGGCGGTGCGGCTTGGCGCCGGCCTGCAGGCGCCGAACCTTCCGGAGGAAGCAAGCCGCTTCCTGGATGCCGCCGTGGCAGATCTGCAATCGCATCCGGGGGAGGCGCTGGTGCTCGCCGCCGAATGGCAGCCGCCAGAGGTGCATGCACTGATCCACTGGATAAATGGCCGGCTCCGGGCGCCTGTGGACTACATCGAGCCGATCCCGCCGGGCGCCGATGATGCACCCGCGCCGCTGGCGCCCCTGCTGGAGGATCTGCGCGGCGGGAAGGTGGATACGCTGCTGATCTTCGGCGCCAATCCTGCCTATGACACGCCGAACACCTACGACGTTGCCGGGGCGCTGCGCTCCACTACCGCGATGACCGTCCACCATGGGCTGTATGTGGACGAGACGGCGGTACTTTGTCGGTGGCACCTGCCGGAGAGCCATAGTCTCGAGGATTGGTCCGACCTGCGTGCGCGGGACGGCACGACGAGCATCGTCCAGCCGCTGATCCGGCCGCTCTACGCGACGCGCCCTGCTGCCTGGCTCTTCGGCCTTATGCAGGGCAATTTCGACCTCACCGCGCGGGATGCGGTGGGCGCGACCTGGCAGTCGAAGGTCGCCACGGAAAACTTCGAGGACTGGTGGCGGCAGGTGCTGCATGACGGCGTGGTGGCAGGCAGCGCCGCGCCGCGGGTTACGCCGCCGGAGCCGGTCCTGCCGCAGATCGCCCCGTCGCCCGGCGGAGGGCAGGGCGGCCTGACGCTGGCCTTGCGGCCGGACCCGAGCGTCTGGGACGGGCGCTTCGCCAACAATGCCTGGCTGCAGGAATGCCCGAAGCCGCTGACCAAGCTGGTCTGGGGCAATGCGGCCTATCTGGCTCCGGAGGAGCTGCGCGCGCGCCGCCTACGGGATGGCGATGTGGTGCGCCTGCGACTCGGCGCGCACAGCGTGGAGGCATCCGTGGCTGCCCAGAATGGAATGGCGCCGGGCGTGGTGGCGCTGACTCTTGGCTATGGCCGCACCCATGCCGGTGCGATCGGAGACGGTCTCGGCGCCAATGCCTATGCGATCCGGCAGGCCGACGCGCTGTGGTACGCGTCCGGGCTCATGCTGGAGCCGACCGGGACGCATACCGACCTGGCCAGCACCGCACGCATCCATAAGCTGGAGGGCAAGGAACACGAATTGCTGCCGGTGGTCTCGCTGGAGGAGTTCCGCCGCGATGCCGCGCAACCGCCTTCCCCCTCCCAGCCACCACCATCCCTCTATCCGGATTACGAATACAACAGCTACGCATGGGCCATGGTGATCGACAGCGCACGCTGCATCGGTTGCAATGCCTGCGTGGTCGCTTGCCAGGCGGAGAACAACGTCCCGGTGGTGGGACCGGATGAGGTGATCTGGGGCCGTGACATGCACTGGCTGCGAGTGGATGTGTACGAGCACGGCCCAGAGAGCGACCCACGCCCGGATTTCCAGCCCGTGCCCTGCATGCATTGCGAGCAGGCGCCATGCGAGCCCGTCTGCCCGGTCGCTGCCTCGGTGCATGACGGGGAGGGGCTGAATGCGCAAGTCTACAACCGGTGCATCGGCACGCGCTTCTGCGAGGCCAACTGCCCCTACAAGGTACGGAGGTTCAACTTCTTCGGCTATGCGAATGGCGAGGAGTACAGGAACCAGGGTTCGGAGATCCTGACCGCGCAGCGCAATCCCCAGGTGACGGTGCGCGGCCGTGGCGTGATGGAGAAATGCACCTACTGCGCGCAACGCATCGCCGCGGCACGGAAGGCCGCGGAGAGGGAAAACCGCCAAATCCGTGAAGGGGAGGTGGTTCCCGCCTGCGCCGCCGCCTGCCCCACCAGTGCCATCCTGTTCGGGGATTTGAACAGGCCTGGCTCGAAGGTGTCGGCCTTGCGGAAAGAGCCGCAGCATTACGCGCTGCTGGGTGAACTCGGGACGCGGCCGCGTACCACCTACCTCAAGCCGGTGCGGAATGCGAATCCTGTACTCGGGCAGGAGGAGCTGCCATGAGCGGGGGGACGGAGGGCGTGCTGCCGCCGGGCGCGACATACGGTTCGCTGGTTGGCACGGTCTCCGACGCGGTGCTGCACCAGCGGGTCGGACGGTTGTGGTGGACCGCCTTCCTGATTTCCCTCGCCCTGACCCTGCTTCTGCTCGGCAGCATCATATGGCTGTTCGTGGCGGGCGTCGGGATATGGGGGGTCAACAGCGTCATCGTCTGGGGTTTTGCCATCGCCAATTATGTGTGGTGGATCGGCATCGGCAATGCGGGGACTCTCATCTCCGCCATGCTGCTGCTTACACGGCAGGACTGGCGGGCCTCGATCAACCGATTCGCCGAGACGATGACGCTATTCGCCGTCTCCATTGCCGGCCTGTTTCCCATCCTGCATCTGGGCCGGTTCTACCGATTCTACTGGCTGGCGCCCTATCCGAACACCATGGGCCTCTGGCCGCAGTGGCGAAGCGCGCTGGTCTGGGATTTCGCAGCGATTGTCAGCTACCTGATCTTCTCCATCCTGTTCTGGTATCTGGGCCTGATCCCGGATCTCGCCACGCTTCGGGATCGGGCGCAGACGCGGAGGGGACGGCTGATCTACGGTGCGCTGGCGCTTGGCTGGCGCGGCTCCGCAAAGCATTGGCACCGACATGACGCAGTGTACTACCCAATGGCGGCCATGGCGATCCCGCTGGTCATTTCCGTTCACAGCGTCGTCGGCATGGATTTCGCCGCCAGCTTAGTGCCAGGCTGGCAGGAGACGATCTACCCGCCCTATTTCGTTGTGGGCGCGCTGTATTCCGGCTTCGGCATGGTGGTGGTGCTGGCGGCACTGGTTCGCTGGGGCTTCGGCCTGCAATCGGTGATCCGAGTGGCACATTTCGAGGCGATGGGGAAGGTGATCCTGGTCTCCGCCCTGGCGATGGGCGTCTCCTACGCCATCGAATGGTTCATGGCCTGGTATGGCGGAGAGCGCGCCGAACTCTCCCATTTGCACCACATCTTCTTCGGCGCGTATTCGCCGATCTACTACGCCATGCTTGCCTGCAACGTTCTAATTCCGCAGGCGTTGTGGTTCCGGCAGATGCGGAGCAGCATCGCGGCCCTGGTCGTCGTGAGCATCCTGCTGAACATCGGCATGTGGCTGGAGCGCATCCTCATCATTTGGAATGTCCTGTCGCATGGCTATCTGCCCAGCATGTGGCGGCTGTTCTACCCCACAATCTGGGATTGGCTGCTGCTTGCCGCATCCCTCGGATTCTACGCCTTCATGTTCCTCTGCATCGTGCGGTTGATGCCCTGCATCGCCATGCATGACGTGGCAAAGGTGCTCCACCGGCAGGAGCGAAAGGCATGAGTAAGTCGGATCACATGCTCCTTGCGGAATTCCGCGACCCGGAGACGCTGCTCAGCGCGGTGCGTCGCGTGCGCAATGCCGGATTGCGGGATCTCGACGCTTTCACGCCCTTCGCGGTGGAGGGCCTGCCGGAGGCGCTGGCACTGCCGCGCCCATGGCTGCGCCAGATCATGCTCGGGATCGCGCTGGCGGTTGCCCTCGGCGTTTTCATGATGTGCTGGTACAGTTCGGTATTCGGTTTCCCCCTGAATTCTGGCGGGCGCCCACTGAATAGCTGGCCGGTCTTCCTGGTGCTGACCTTTGAGGCAGGGGTGCTCGTCGGTGGCCTTGCCGGCTTCATGGGCTTTCTCATCAGTTGCGGCCTGCCGCGCCTGAACCACCCTGTCTTTGATGCAAGGGATTTCGATCGCGCCAGCCAGGACCGTTTTTTCCTCGCCGTCGGTGATCCGGACGCGGAAGCGGCGCAACTTTCGGCCCTGCTGGACGGGCTTGGCCCGCTCTCGATCAGGGAATTGCCGGCGTGATCCGCGCGGCGGTTCTGTTGACCCCGCTGGCACTCCCCGGCTGCCGGATGGAAATGACTCAGCAGCCACGCATGGATACCTACGCCCGAACGACGGCTTGGCCAGGCGGAACCACCGCGCGTCCGCTGCCGGATGGCGTGGTGGCGCGCGGCGACCTGGAGCACGAAGCGGCAATGAGGAACCCGCCTCTGGTGACGGCGGCCCTGCTGGCCCGCGGCCAGGAACGCTTCACTATCTACTGCGAACCCTGCCACGGCGCGACCGGCGAGGGGAACGGGACGATCGTGCAGCGCGGCTTCCCGCGCCCACCCAGCTATCACACGCAACGACTGCGGGCTGCTCCAGCGCAGCATTTCTTCGATGTCATCACCAGGGGCTATGGCGTGATGTACTCCTATGCCGATCGCGTGGCGCCGGCGGATCGCTGGGCCATCGCCGCCTATATCCGTGCCCTGCAGCTTTCGCACTACGCAACCCTGGCAGATGTGCCGGAGGCAAAGGACCATCTGCCGTGACAGGGGAGGAGCCGGATACGCCACTGGCTTTCCTACGGGCGCGCTCCGGGATCATCCTCTTCGTCGGTCTTGCCTCGGGCATCGGGCTGCTGGTCTGGGCGCTGATCGCGCCGAGTGAGGCGGTCGGGGCCGGATGGGCGATTGGTCTGGTCTTCTGGCTCAGCATCGCGCTCGGCTCGATGGGGCTGCTGGCGATGCATGCCGTCACGGGCGGTCGCTGGCGTGGCACCCTGTGGCCGGCTGTGGCGCCCGCCGCTGCCAGCCTTCCGGCCTTCGGCCTGCTGGCCCTGCCGCTGCTGGCCGCGGTGCCCCTGATCTATCCCTGGTTCACGGATCCGAGCCAGGCGGGCCATCCGGATGTCGTCAGCCTGTACCTCAATCTGCCCGGCTTCGCGGCGCGCTCTGCCTTGGCAATCATCGGCTGGTCGGTGATCGCGTTGGTGCTGCTTGGGCGCCGGCCGCATCCGCTGTTCGGGATCTTCGGCCTGCTGTTCTACCTCGTCATGATCACGATCATCGGTGTGGACTGGGTCCTGTCAGTCGAACCCAGATTCCGTTCCAGCGATTACGGCGGCCTGCTCTTCGTCACCCAACTCCTTGCGGCCATGGCCTGGGCGGCGGCGTTGCGGACGGCGCCGGCGGGCCATGCTGGTGCGGCAGGCGACCTGGGGGCGATGATGCTGGCAGCGGCACTCGGCGCCGCCTACCTGGGCTTCGTGCAGTACCTGGTCATCTGGTACGGCGACCTGCCGAGCAAGGCGGAGTGGTTCATCCTGCGCTGGAGCCCGGGTTGGGTGTGGCTGGAGGGCATTTCGCTGGCGCTCTCGGTCTTCCTGCCATTCGGGGCGCTACTGGCCCGCCGGATACGGCAGAGCCCGACTGCGCTGATGCATATCGGTGCCTGCGTGCTGGCAGGCATTCTTGCCCACTACATCTGGTTCATCGCGCCGCCGCATGGTTTCGCCGCCTTGGCCGCAGCCGTGCTTGGTGTTCTCGCGGTGGGTGGCCTTTGGGTGGGGCTGGCCTATGGCCCGATCGCGGCGCGGCTGGTGCCGGTATCGCATGCGGGGGAAGCGGCGCATGGTGGATGACCCTGACCTCGCGGAACAGCGGGAATCGGTGGAACTGCGCTCATGGGTCGTCCTGGGTGTCGGCCTCGGCACGGCGCTGTTTCTTGGTCTGTCCGCCGCCGGGCTCTATACCTATTTCACTCTGTCCGGAGGACAGCAATTCGGCCCGCCGGTTTCGCAATTCCCGCCGCCCGGATTGCAGAGCAACCCGCCGGGCGATCTTCGTGCTTTCCGGGCCAGGCAGCAGGCGGAACTCGAAAGCTATGGCTGGGTGGACCGCGAGCACGGTCTGGTGCGTATCCCGATCCAGCGGGCGATGCAGATCATCTCCGGCCGTGGCACTGAGGCCTATGCGCCTCTGCAGTCTCCGCCTGGCCTGCCGTTGCAGGTACGGCCGGAGGCAAGACGATGAGGCCGCCCCAAGTATTGCTCGCGACCGCACTGCTCTGCATTGCTGCGCCTCGTCCTGCCCATGCCGCGCTGACCGAAGCCGATCTCGCGGAAGTTGATCTCGCGCCGCCGCCTGGTGCGGCGCTGCCGATCGGCCTCGCTTTCCGGGACGAAACAGGCGCATCGCTGACCCTAGGGAAGGCGTTGGCGGGCCGTCCCGCCGTGCTGGTCTTCGCCGACTACACCTGCACCGTCGCCTGCGGCACCACCCTCGGCATCGCCGCGGCCATGCTGGGTGGCACCGGGCTACCCCCTGATGGCTACGCCTTCCTTGTCCTCGGCCTGGATCCTCGTGACGGGCCGGCCGAGGCGGCGGCGATGAAGGCAGCCTATCTCGGCCCTGGCGCAACCCCCGCAGTCGCGGCGCGGCTTCTTACTGGAGACGCCAGCACGGTGCGCCAAGCGGAGAAGGCGCTCGGCTACCGGGCGCGATACGACGCGGAGCATGACCAGTACGCGCATCCACTCGCCCTGGTGGTGCTGGCGCAGGACGGCCGCGTGTCCCGCATCCTTCCGGCGCTGACCGTGCAACCTGGGACGTTGCGCCTTGCCCTGGTCGAAGCATCTGCAGGCCGCATCGGCAATCTCGGCGACCGGCTGCGGCTGCTCTGCTACGGCTTCGATGCGGCACGGGGCATCTACAAGCCGGTCGTGCAGCGCCTGCTGGCGCTAGGATCGGCCCTGACCATCCTTCTCCTCGGCGGGTGGCTGCTGCTGATGCTACGGCGGGACCGCCGAGTATGAGAGGTGTCCTCACACTCCCGGCGGCGAGTGAGCAAGCGGGAGTAGTGGACTCCATCGTACTCGGCCTGCTGGTCATCAGCATACTCATCGTCCTGCTTGTGACCGCGCTGATCGTCGGCTTCTCCGTCCGCTATCGCCGCGGCTCTCCGGCGCCGCGTGGTCCGCTGCCCAGCTTCGCCCGCCGTGACCTGGAGATGAGCTATGTTGCAGGCACCGCCCTGATGGCGTTGTTCCTCTTCATCTGGGCAGCGGTCACGCTGGTTTCCCTGGGGCAGCCGGTGCGGAATGCTGTGGAGATCCATGTCGAGGCCAAGCAGTGGATGTGGAAGACCCGCCATCCGAACGGCGCGCGCGAGATCAATGAGCTGCACCTTCCGGTAGGCGAGGACATCCGGCTGGTGATGACGTCCCAGGACGTGATTCACAGCTTTTTTGTCCCAGCCTTCCGCGTGAAGATGGACGTGCTGCCGGGCCGGTTCACGGAGATCCGCCTCCGTGCCATCCAGACAGGCGATTTCGTACTGCGTTGCGCCGAATACTGCGGCACCCTGCATGCCCGCATGACCGGCCGGGTGGTGGTCATGGATCCAGGACCCTTCGCCCGCTGGCTAGCGGCGCAGCCCCAGGCGGATGACATCGCTAAGGAAGGAGAAGCGCTGTTCGTGGGTTTCGGCTGCGCAGGATGCCATACACCCGGATCCTCCGTGCACGCACCGGATCTCAGGGGTATCTATGGCCGGCCAGTGCACCTTTCCGATACACGGGTGGTCCAGGCGGATGAGGCCTATATCCGAGATTCCATCCTGCAGCCGCGGCACGACATCGTTGCCGGCTATGCGCCGATCATGCCCTCCTTCTCCGGCCTGGTCAGCGATGCCGATCTGGAGCGCCTGGTCGCCTATGTCAGGTCGCTGCGCGAGGGAAGCGGGCCATGAGCGGAGATACGGCCAGAATAGAGCGCGCCGGCCCGGAGGAAATCACGCCGGGCGAGCGAGACAGCTATCTGACGCATGAGACAGGCATCCTCTCCTGGCTCCTAACCGAGGACCACAAGCGCATTGCGCTGCTGTACATGTTTGGGGTGACGATCTTCTTCTTCATCGGTGGCGCTGCCGCAGTCGTCATGCGCCTGGAATTGTTCACTCCGGGATCCGATGTAGTGGAGCCGGACACCTACAACCGGATGTTCACGCTGCATGGGATCGTGATGGTCTGGTTTTTCCTGGTGCCATTGATCCCGAACACACTCGGCAACTTCCTGCTGCCTTTGATGATCGGCGCCCGCGACGTCGCCTTTCCCCGCATCAATCTGGCAAGCTGGTATCTCTTCATGACCGCCGGCATGCTGTTGATCTATGCCTGGATTGCGGGTGGCGTTGACACCGGCTGGACCTTCTACACGCCCTATTCGACGGCCTTCGCCAATAGCCATGTCGTCATGGCGGCGCTGGCGGTTATCATCGCAGGATTCTCCAGCATCGCCACAGGCGTCAATTTCATCGCGACCACCCACATGTTGCGCGCGCCCGGAATGACGTGGTTCCGGCTGCCGCTCTTCGTTTGGGCAATCTACGGCACCAGTCTGGTCATGGTGCTGGCTACACCGGTGCTGGCGGCCTCACTGCTGCTGATCGCGGCGGAGCATGCGCTTGGCCTGCCGGTCTTCGATCCGGCACGCGGCGGCGACCCGGTGCTGTTCCAGCACATCTTCTGGTTCTACAGCCATCCCGCCGTCTACATCATGATCCTGCCCTCCTTCGGCGTGATCAGCGAGATTGTCACCTGCTTCGCCAGGCGGAGGGTATTTGGCTACAACTTTATGGTCTACGCGATCCTCTGGATTGCGGTGGTCGGCTTCCTGGTGTGGGGCCACCATATGTTCGTGGCGGGGCAATCGCTCTATGCCAGCCTCGTCTTCTCTTTCCTCTCCTTCGTCATCGCGGTGCCTTCGGCCATCAAGGTCTTCAACTGGAGCTTCACGCTATACCGTGGGCAGATCACTTTCGAGCCGCCGATGCTGTATGCGCTCGGCTTCATCGGGCTGTTCACGATTGGCGGGCTGACCGGGTTATGGGTGGCCGCGGTGCCGGTGGATGTGCATGTGACCGACACTTACTTCGTCGTCGCGCATTTTCACTTCATCATGGTAGGAGGCGCGGTGACAGCCTTTTATGGCGGGCTGACCTTCTGGTGGCCCAAGATCACCGGCCGGCTCTATCCCATGGGCTGGGCCCGCTTCGCTGCCGTCCTGATGTTCTTCGGGTTCTTTTTCACCTTCTTCCCCATGTTCATCATGGGCTATCTGGGAATGCCGCGGCGCTACCAGGTCTATCCCGAGGAGTTCCATGTCTGGCATGTCATGGCCTCCTCCGGTGCGGTGCTTCTGGCAGTGGCCTATCTGCTGCCGATGGGATTCCTCGGCCTCTCGATCTTGCGCGGCGCCCGCGCCGGCGACAACCCCTGGGATGCCACGGGGTTGGAATGGTGCACCTCCTCTCCGCCGCCGAGGGAGAATTTCCGCACGCCGCCCGTGGTTCGGGAGCGGCCGTATCTCTACCATCCGGACGCGATTGGCCCAGGGCACGAAACGCGTGAGCCGCACCGCCGCCAGGGACAGCAATCATGAGCGTGTCCGGCACGGCGGAAGCGCTGCACGAACCCTGGCGAAGCCTGCGGCGCCAGAGGGAAGGGACATCCTTCGGCACCTGGGTTTTCCTGGGCAGCGAACTCATGATGTTCGGCGGGCTGGTTCTGATCTACGCCGTAAACCGGGCACTGCACCCGGACGCCTTCACGGCGGGGGGCAGGGAGACCAGCCTCATCTATGGCACGGTGAACACCGCCGTGCTGCTGACCAGCAGCTTGACGATGGCAGTGGGATCGGAGGCAGCACGCGCCGGGCTTCGCCGCCTCGCGCTTCGGACCCTGCTGGCCACGATTGCGCTCGGTTGTACATTTCTTGCCGTCAAGGGGTTCGAATACAATGAAGATATCGCCAAGGGCATGATCCCTGGCCCCGGCTTCCCCTTGGAGGAGCCGGCCGCCCAGATCTTCTGGGCCCTCTACTGGATCATGACGGCACTGCACGCGCTGCACCTCACCGTTGGTATTGGCCTGGTCAGCATCTTCACCTATCAGTACTGGAAGCTGGAGCGTCTGCATCAGAGTCCGGCTTTCGAGGGCACGGCCCTCTACTGGCATCTTGTGGACATCATCTGGATATTCCTGTACCCGCTCTTCTATCTGATGGGGCGGAGTTGATGAGCGGTCTTGGCGAGAACCTGCCACAGACCGCCCGTGAGATCTGGCGACGGGCCGTGCCGGTCTGGGCAGCGTTGACGCTGCTGCTGGGGCTGACCTGCGGTCTTGCCTTCGTGCCGCTCGGCTCCGGGAACGTCATGGTTGCCCTCTTCATTGCGGTGATAAAGGCGTTGCTCGTCGCCGTATTCTTCATGCATCTCATCCGGCCGGATCCGCTTTTGCGCCTCGCCGGCGCAGCCGCATTGCTCTGGCTGCTCTTCATGTTCACGCTGACCTTCTCGGACATCCTGACGCGTCCGAGGCCGATGCAGCCCGGTACTGTCACCCCGCGGACCTTCGATACGCCCGCCGCCTCGGGAGTGCGGGCGTTCTGAGGCAGGAGTGCGCTCTGTTGCCTCGGCTCACGGTGAGGCCGCTCGGTCTTCGGTCAGCAGCGCCCGTAGTCGCCGGTCAGCCCTCGCGGTTCCGCCAGCCCGCGACGATGGCGAGAGTTCCTTTGACGGGCGTAGCGCAACCCCGGGCGGAGCGGCGCATTCGCGCCTTGCATGCCGCGTTCGGCGGCAGCCTGCGCTGGAGGAGATGAAAGCCATGATCCCTGCCGCCATCGCCTGTTCCAGCCATGCCATGCGCCAGCGACGATGATCGCCTTTCTGGATTTCGAGGCATCCTCCCTGGGCAGGCACGGCTTTCCGATCGAGATCGCCTGGGTTTTCGAGAGCGGCGAGGAGGAAGCACATCTCATCCGCCCGGCCGAGGACTGGACGGAATGGGATGCCGCGGCGCAGGCGGTGCACGGCATTCCGCGCGAGGCGCTGGAGCGGCAGGGAATGCCGGTGCCGGAACTCGGCCAGCGCATGCTGCGAGTGCTGGCAGGCCACCGCCTCTATGCGTCGGCGCCGAGCTGGGACGGGCAATGGCTCTCGCGCCTGCTCCGGGCTGCCGGGTTGCCACGCCATGCGCTGCGGCTGCGCGATACCGATGAGGCGCAGGCAGAGGTGGCATCGGCCATCCTGCAAGCCGCCGGCCTTCCGCCGGAGGAGCGGCAGCGTCTGCAGACCCGGATCCTGGAGGATGCCCGCAATATGCCGGGCCACCCTGTGCATCGCGCGCTCGACGATGCCAGGCGGGAGCGTGCGCTCTGGCTGGAGGTGCGCCGGCAAGCGGAAGCGGCCGCGGCGCAGCGGCATCCCGGCCGATAGCCGCTCAGTGACGAATTTCTCCTCCGCCGCGTCGCCGCGTCGGTCAATGCGCCGGCGCCTTGACTGTGTACCATGGGATGCCGGAATTTGCCGCCTGATGCCGGATGTACTGACCCTGCGCGAGGCCGCCGCTTTCCTTCGCCTCTCCGAACGCTCGCTCTATGAGCTGGCGCGGGGGCGGCGCGTTCCGGCGGCTCAGCTTGGGGGCAAGTGGCTCTTCCCGCGCGGCCTGCTGGAGCGCTGGCTGGCCGCACAGGCGGATTTGCCCGGCACCGGGCAGTGGGTCACGCCGCCGCCCATCCTGGCTGGCAGCCATGACCCGCTGCTGGACTGGGCGGTGCGACAATCGGGTTGTGGCCTGGCCATGCGCGCTGGCGGCAGCCTGGACGGGCTGGAGGCGCTGGCGCGCGGCGAGGCCATGGCCGCCGCCACGCATCTGCTGGACCCTGACGCGGGCACCTTCAACGAGGGCGCGACGCGCGAGACGCTGTCCGGCCGCGGCGTGGTCGGCATCACCTGGGCCTGGCGGGAGCAGGGGCTGATCGTCGCCCCCGGCAACCCGCTTGGCCTGTCCGCCGTCACGGATCTGGCCCGGCCCGGATTGCGGGTCGCCGGGCGCCAGAACCGGGCCGGCAGCCATGTGCTGCTGCTGCACCTGCTGACCGAGGCCGGGCAGCGCCTCGACCAGATCACCTTCCTGCCACAGCCCGCCTTGGCCGAGGACGAGGTCGCCGCCGCCGTCGCTGAGGGCCGCGCCCATGCCGGCTTCGGCATCCGGGCGGAGGCGGCGGCGCGCGGCCTCGGCTTCGTGCCGCTGCTGCGCGAGCGCTTCGACCTGGTGATGGACCGGCGCCACTATTTCGAGCCGCCGCTCCAGGCCCTCTTCGCCTTCGCCCGCACGGAAGCCTTCCGCGCCCGCGCGGCCCGCATGGGCGGCTACGACACCACTGCCACGGGGGCGGTCGCCTTCAACCTGTAGCGGACAGCACCCCTGCCTCCCGGGTCCTGGTGCGCATCGTGACGAATTCCTCGGCCGCGGTTGGGTGGATACCGATGGTGCGGTCGAAATCCTCCTTGGTCGCGCCCATCACCACGGCGATGCCGATGCCCTGCATGATCTCCGGTGCATCCTCGCCCAGCATATGCGCGCCGAGGACCTTCCGGGTCCGCTGGCAGACCACCAGCTTCATCAGGGTCTTGCGGCCCTCCCGCCGGCTGATGGTGTGGCGCATCGGCGTGAAGCGGCTGAGGTAGATGTCCACCGGCCCGAGCGCCGCCGCATCCGCTTCCGTCATCCCCACCGTGCCGATCGGCGGCGAGGTGAAGACCGCGGTCGGCACGTTGCGATAGCTGGCCCTGCGCGGGGTGTTGCCGAACAGTGTATCGGCCAGCGCATGGCCCACCGCGGTCGCCATGGGAGTCAGGTTCAGCTTATCCGTCACGTCGCCGATGGCGTAGATATGCGGGACGGTGGTGCGGTGGTCCTCGTCCACCTCGACCGCGCCCTCTGCGGTGCAGACAACGCCCGCAGCCTCCAGCCGCAGGCCGTGGATGTTCGGCTCCCGCCCCGTGGCGAAGAGCACGGCATCGCCCTCAATTGCCTCGCCGCCTTGCAAGTTTAGCAGCAGCCTGCCGCCCTCCCGGTCCAGCCGGCCGAGATGCCGGCCGGCATGCTGGCGGATGCCCTGGGCGTCCAGTGCCTCCTTCAGTGCGGCGCGGATGTCCTGGTCGAAGCCGCGCAGCGGCAGGTCCGCGCGGTAGACCAGATCCACCTCCGCGCCGAGGCCGCGTAAGATGCAGGCGAATTCCAGCGCGATATAGCCGCTGCCCACCACCACCATGCGCTTCGGCAGCGTCTTCATGGCGAAGACGTCATCCGAGAGCATGCCGAGTTCCGCGCCCGGGACCTGCGGCCGGACGGGCCGTCCGCCGGTGGCGATGACAATCTGCTCCGCCGTCACGCGCTTGCCGCCCACATCCAGGGTGTGCGGATCCACGAAACTGGCCCGCGCCTCGAAGATGGTGCAGCCGGCGCCGGTCAGCAGCTTGCCGTAGATGCCGTTGAGGCGCGCAACCTCCGCGTCCCGCGCGGCGGCCAGCTTCGCCAGGTCGAAGCCGGTTTTTGCCACATCCCAGCCGAAGGCGGGGGCGTCCTCGATCCATTGGCCGTATTCGGCGGCATTGACCATGATCTTCTTGGGCACGCAGCCGACATTCACGCAGGTGCCGCCCCAGAAGCGCTCCTCCGCGATGCCGACGCGGGCACCATGCGTGGCCGCGATGCGGGCGCAGCGCACGCCGGCGGAGCCGCCGCCGATGACGAAAAGGTCGAAGTCGTAGGCCATGCCCTGCTCTCCGCTGCGTCGGCTGGTTCCAGAACTGCTTGCCTATATGCGGTGAGGCACCGCCGAAAGTAACCCTGGCCGGAGGGGACGGTCCGTTCCGGCCAGGTCCAGGTTCAACAGCCGGTCGGGCGCGGGCTGCGCTCCACCGCTAGTCCGAAGAAGGGGCGCAGCCGGGTGCCGACCACATTGCCAAGGAAGGCGGCGGCTAGCCATGCCCAGCCATGCAGGCTGCCCGAGGCGATGCCGGAGAAATAGGCGCCGATATTGCAGCCATAGGCCAGCCGGGCGCCGTAGCCGAGCATCAGCCCACCCAGCACCGCCGCGATGGCGGAGCGCAGCGGCACGCGCCAGCCCGGCGCGAAGCGGCCAGCCAGGGCGGCGGCGAGGAGCGCGCCGATGACGATGCCGAAATCCATCACCGAGGTGATGTCCTGCAGCACGCTGCCCTGCAGCGCCGCCCGTTGTGCGGGGGAGGACCAGTAAGGCCAGCTCGCCACATCGAAGCCAAGCAGCATGGCCACCTTGGAGCCCCAGAGGGCGAAGGCCGAGGTGATCCCCCACGGCCGCCCGGCCAGGGCGAGGGTGACGAAATTCAGCACCGCCAGCGCCACCGCACCGGCCAGAATCGGCCAGGGGCCACGCAGGACGCGGGCAAGTCCGGTGCGCGGCGCCGCCGCGGACCGTTGCAAGTCGCCGTGGCGCCGCCGCTCCAGCAGCACCGTGACCGCCGCGATGGCGGCGAAGGCGGCAAGGTGCACGACCAGCGCCGGCCCCGGCCCCCAAAGCGTCACCAGCGAAACCGGCGGCAGATGCGGCAGCGCCGACCACCAGTGCAGATGCGCCGCCCCGATCGCCGAGCCGGCGATGAAGGCCAAGAGCGTCAGCACCATGCGGACCGAGCCGCCACCCACCGTGTAGAGCGTGCCGGAGGCGCAACCGCCACCGAGCTGCATGCCGATGCCGAAGAGGAAGGCGCCGAACAGCACCGAGACGCCGACCGGCGCCACCAGCCCCCGTACCGGTTGGCCGAACAGGCTGCCGGCTGCGAGCACGGGGAAGAAGGGCAGCACGGCGATGGCCAGCATGACCATCTGGGCGCGCAGGCCCTCGCCCCGTCGGTCGGCGATGAAGACCCGCCAGGCCGAGGTGAAGCCGAAGGCGGCATGGTACAGCACCAGCCCGAGCGCCGCGCCGAGCAGGTAGAGTGCCGCCTGACGCGGGCTGACCGCCTGGCCGATGGCGGCCATGCCGCCGAGCAGGAGGGCCGTGGCCGCCAGGGCGGCGGGGGTGTTGAGGCCGGTTCGCGGACCCGAAAGCGGCGTGACGGCAGCGGTGGAAGCAGACATGCGGGCAGGTCTCCCCGGACGGAGGGGCAGCCCGGCATGCGGCCTGCCCTCGCAGCGCGGGGGATATGTCACTGCCCGCGGAGGATTTCACCTCCCGCCCTGTGACAAATCGAAAACCCCGTCATGTTTCTGTGGCATGGCGGGGTTCGGCAATCCAGTCTGGTGAAATCTCCAGCCGGCAGGGGGCGAGGCCCCCCGCTCAGGTCCCGATGCCGCCCAGGGCGAGGTACTTCACCTCCAGATATTCCTCGATGCCGTAATGGCTGCCCTCGCGGCCCAGGCCGCTTTCCTTCACCCCGCCGAAGGGCGCCACCTCGGTCGAGATGATGCCTTCGTTGATCCCGACCATGCCGTATTCCAGCGCCTCCGCCACGCGGAAGATGCGGCCGACATCGCGGGCGTAGAAGTAACTGGCCAGGCCGAAGGGCGTGTCGTTGGCCAGCCGGATCGCCTCCTCCTCCGTCTTGAAGCGGAACAGCGGCGCGACCGGGCCGAAGGTCTCCTCGGTGAAGATCACCGCCTCATGCGGGACATTGGCCAGGATGGTGGGCTCGAAGAAATTGCCGCCGCGCGGGTGGCGCTTGCCGCCGGTGACGATCTTCGCGCCCTTCTTCACCGCATCAGCGATGTGCTCCTCCACCTTAGCTACGGCATCGGCATTGATGAGGGGCCCCTGGGTGACGCCGGGCTCCATGCCGTCGCCGACCTTCAGGGCCTCGACCGCGGCCTTCAGCTTCTCTGCGAAGGCGTCATAGACGCCGTCCTGCACCAGGATGCGGTTGGCGCAGACGCAGGTCTGGCCGGTGTTGCGGTACTTCGACGCCATGGCGCCCTGCACCGCCGCGTCCAGATCGGCATCGTCGAAGACGATGAAGGGCGCGTTGCCGCCCAGCTCCATCGAGGTCTTCTTGATGGTCGGCGCGCATTGCGCCAGCAGGATGCGGCCGACCTCCGTGCTGCCGGTGAAGGTCAGCTTGCGCACCAGCGGGTTGGAGGTGAGTTCCTTGCCCGTCTCGCCGGACGGTCCGGTGATGACGTTGCACACGCCCGGCGGCATGCCCGCGCGCTCCGCCAGCACCGCGATCGCCAGCGCGCTGAACGGCGTCTGCGAGGCCGGGCGGATCACCCCGGTGCAGCCCGCGGCCCAGCCCGGCCCGGTCTTGCGGGTGATCATGGCGGCCGGGAAGTTCCAGGGCGTGATGGCGGCGAAGACGCCGATCGGCTCCTTCGTCACGATGATCCGCCGGCCCTTGGCGTTCTGCGGGATGGTGTCGCCGTAGATGCGCTTGCCTTCCTCGGCGAACCACTCGATGAAGCTGGCAGCGTAGGCGATCTCGCCCTTGCTCTCCGCCAGCGGCTTGCCCTGCTCGGCGGTCATGATGGCGGCCAGGTCGTCGGCATTCGCCAGCATCAGGTCGTTCAGCCGGCGCAGGATGGCGGAGCGCTCCTTCGCCAGCATGGCGCGCCAGGCGGGGAAGGCGGCATGCGCCGCCTCGATGGCGCGGCGGGTCTCCGCAGCGCCCATGGCCGGCACTTCGCCGATCACCTCGCCATTCGCGGGGTTGCGCACGGCGATGGTCTTGCCGCTATCGGCCTGCACCCATTTGCCGCCGATGTAATTGGCCTGCCGGAACAGGTCCGGATCCTTTAGTGGAAGCTTCGTTGTGACGTCCAACATGGCGTCCCTCCATCCCGAGAGCTGGAAGATAGGTCCGCGGTGGCCGCCTGTCACCGCGTTGACCCATGGGGCCGGCCGCAACCTACCGTTCCGGCCGATTTCGGGAGGTTGCGCATGCGCATCCTGCTGCTGCTTGCGCTGTCGCTATTCCCGGCCGTGGCGGGCGCCTGGCCGGACCATCCGATCACCATCATCAACCCCTATGCGACCGGCAGCAGCACGGATGCCACGGCAAGGGCGCTGGCGGAGAGCTTCTCCGCCACGCTCGGCCAGCCGGTGGTGGTCACCTCGCGCGAGGGCGGCTCCGGCGTTGTCGGCCTGCGCGCGCTAGTGGCAAGCCCCGCGGATGGGCACACGCTTGCCTATTCGCCGCTGGTGCCACTGGCGGTGCAGCCGCATCTGGTGGGCAACACCGGCCTCGGTCCGGATGCGGTCGCCCCGGTCTGCAATGTGACGGAAAACATCCTCGGCATCATGGTCCACGCCGATTCACCCTGGCACGACCTGCCGGCGCTGGTGGCGGAGGCGAAGTGCCGCCCGCTGGCCTTCGGCTCGCCGGGCCCGAATTCGGCGCCCAATCTCGGCGTGCACCGCATCCAGGTGGCCGCGGGTGGGGAATACACGCATCTGCCTTTCCGCGGCGACAATGCCTCGCTGATCGAGGTCCTGGCCGGCCGGCTGGATTTCGCCGCCATCGTGGTCGCCAGCGGCGTGCCGATGGCCCGTGCCGGGCAGATGCGGTTGCTGGCCAGCCTCTCCACCCGCCGCCATCCCGGGTTTCCGGAAGTGCCGACCGCGAAGGAACAGGGGATCGAGGCGGTGCAACTCAGCTATGCCGGCCTCTTCGCCCCCCGCGGCACGCCGGGGGCGGTGCTGGACCGTCTGGAGGAAGCCTGCCGTACCGCCATCGAAAGTGAGGTTTTCGCCCACGCCGCGGCACAATGGGGGCTGGTGCCGGATTTTCTTGGCCGGCACGACTTCGCCGCCCGCCTCGCCGCCGAGTACGCGGCGCATGGCCGCGTATTGCGGGAATTGGGGGTGGCGCCGCAGTAGCGCCCCGCACTACTCCACGGTCACGCTCTTTGCCAGGTTGCGCGGCTGGTCCACATCCGTGCCCTTCAGCACGGCGACGTGATAGGCCAGCAGCTGCACCGGGATGGCGTAGAGGATCGGGGTGGAGAAGGGGCCAACCTTCGGCAGTTCGATCACCTTCTTGGCGAAGCGCGACAGCGGCGCGACGCCATCCGCATCGGTGAAGGCCATGATCCGACCGCCGCGCGCCGCCGCCTCCTGCAGGTTGCTCGCCGTCTTCTCGAAGAGCGGCCCGCTCGGACAGAGCGCGATCACCGGCACGCTGGAATCGATCAGCGCGATCGGCCCGTGCTTCATCTCCCCGGCGGCATAGCCCTCGGCATGGATGTAGCTGATCTCCTTCAGCTTCAGCGCACCCTCCAGCGCGATCGGGTAGAGCGGCCCGCGGCCGAGGAACAGCACGTCCCGCGCCTTCGCCACCTCCGCCGCCAGTTCCCGGAGCTGCGCGTCCTTCTCCAGGATCGCCGCGGCATTGCCGGGCACCTCCAGCAGCGCCTGGGTGAGAGTGCCCTCATCCAGCGTCGTCAGCTCCCGCCGCGCCCGGCCGAAACCGATGGCCAGGCAGGCCAGCACTGCAAGCTGCGCGGTGAAGGCCTTGGTCGAGGCGACGCCGATCTCCGGCCCCGCCACCGTCAGCACCGCGGCGTCGCTCTCCCGCGCCATGGAGCTTTCCGGCACGTTGACTACGGAGAGCACCTTCTGCCCGCCCTGCCGCAGCAGGCGCAGCGCGGCCAGGGTGTCGGCGGTCTCGCCCGATTGGCTCACCAGGATGGCGCCGCCGCCCTCGGGCAGGGGCGGGTCGCGGTAGCGGAACTCGCTCGCCACATCCGCATCCACCGGCAGCCGCGCCAGTTGCTCGATCCAGTAGCGCCCGACCAGCCCGGCCAGGAAGGCGCTGCCGCAGGCGCTGATGGTCAGGCGCGGCAGCTTGGCCGGATCGAAGGGCAGGCGCGGCAGCCGCACCTCCAGCGTCTTGGGGTCGAGATACTGCCGCAGCGTGTCGCCCAGCACCGCCGGGTGCTCGTGCAGCTCCTTCTCCATGAAGTGCCGGTAGTTGCCCTTGCCGGTCACCGCGCCGGAGAGGGCCGTGAGGCGGATCTCCCGCTCCACCGGTCGGTGCTGGGCGTCGTAGAACTCCGCCCCGGCATCGGTGACGATTGCCCAGTCGCCCTCCTCCAAATAGGCGATGCGCCGGGTCAGTGGGGCCAGCGCCAGGGCATCGCTGCCCACGAACATCTCGCCATCGCCATAGCCCACCGCCAGTGGCGCGCCCTGCCGCGCCGCCATCAGCACCCGCGGATGCCCGGCGAAGATGGCGGCGAGCGCGAAGGCGCCATGCACCCGCTTCAGCGCCGCGGCGAAGGCCTCCTTGGGCTCGGCGCCTTGCGAGAGATACCAGTCCACCAGGCAGACGAAGGTCTCGGTGTCGGTCTCGGTCTCGAAGACCGCGCCCTTCGCTTCCAGCTCGGCGCGGAGTTCGGCATGGTTCTCGATGATGCCGTTATGCACCACGCTGACCCGGGCGGTGCTGTGCGGATGCGCGTTGCGCTCGGTCGGCGCGCCATGCGTCGCCCAGCGGGTATGGCCGATGCCAGTGGTGCCGGAGAGTGGCGAGCGCTCCAGCACCGCGGCCAGGTTGGAGAGCTTCCCCTCCGCCCGCCGCCGGTCGATATGGCCGTTGACCAGCGTGGCGATGCCGGCGCTGTCATAGCCGCGATACTCCAGCCGCCGCAGCGCCTCCAGCAGCAGGGGGGCTGCCTCCGCCTTGCCGACGATCCCGACGATGCCGCACATCAGCGTTTGCCCTTTCCGCTGAAACCCCGTCCCGGCTTGTTCACCTGCCGGCCGCGCGCGATGGCCAGCGCATCCTCCGGCACATCCTCCGTCACCACGCTGCCGGCCGCGACCAGGGCGCGAGCGCCGACCTTCACCGGCGCCACCAGCGCCGTGTCGCTGCCGATGAAGGCGCCGGCGCCGATCTCCGTGCGGTGCTTGTGGATGCCGTCGTAATTGCAGGTGATGGTGCCGGCGCCGATATTGGCGCCCGCGCCGATCGCCGCATCGCCCAGATAGGTCAGGTGATTGGCCTTGGCGCCTTCGCCCAGCACCGCCGCCTTCAGTTCCACGAAATTTCCCACATGCGCGCCGCGCCCTACCTCGGTCCCCGGGCGCAGCCGGGCGAAGGGGCCGATGACGGCGCCGCGGCGCACCGTGCAGCCTTCCAGATGGCTGAAGGCGCGGATCTCGGCTCCATCCTCCACGACCACGCCGGGACCGAAGACGACATTCGGCCCGATCGTCACATCCTGACCGAGTCGCGTGTCCCAGGAGAGGAACACCGTCTCCGGCGCGATCAGCGTGGCGCCGCCTTGCATCGCCGCCGCGCGCAGCGCCGCCTGGGCGCTGGCCTCGGCCTCGGCCAGTTCGGCGCGGCTGTTGATGCCGCGCAGCTCCGCCTCCGGTGCCTCCTCCGCCACCACGCGGCAGCCCTCGGCGCGGGCCAGGGCGACGATGTCGGTCAGGTAGTACTCGCCCTTGGCATTGTCGTTGCGCACCTCCCGCAGCCAGCGGAACAGGTCGCGGGCCGGGGCGCAGACCACCCCGGCATTGCAGAGAGGGATCGCCCGCTCGGCCTCGCTCGCATCCGCCCATTCGACGATGCGCGCCACGTCGCCTGCCGCATCCTGCACCACCCGGCCATAGCGGCCCGGATCGGCCGGGCGCATGGCGAGCAGCGCCAGCCCGGCCTCCGCCCGGCGGGCGAGCAGGGCGCGCAGCGTCGGCACCGAAATCAGCGGATTGTCGGCATAGAGCACTGCCGCATCGCCCTCGAAGCCCTCCAGCAGCGGCGCCGCCTGCAGCGCGGCATGTCCGGTGCCCAGGCGTTCCCGCTGCACCACCGTCGCGTGTGGTGCCGCTGCGCGCTCCAGTGCCGGCATGTCGGGGCCGACCACCACCAGGATGCGGTCGAAGACCTGCTCGCAGGCGGCGATCAGATGATTGAGCATGGGCCGCCCGGCGATCGGATGCAGCGCCTTCGGCAGGGCGGAGCGCATGCGGGTCCCGAGACCGGCGGCGAGGATAATGGCGGCAGCAGGCATGGACTCTCCGGTAGTCGCTTCGATACGCGGTGGGCAAGTCTGCGCTGGGTCAAGATGGATTGCCGGATGTGACGGGCCGGCACCAAGCATAGCAAGCGCCGTGCCCGGGCTTTCGGCAAATCGCATTGCCGAAATCAAAGTGCCGGGCTAGGCGGCCGCATGACCCGCACCGCCGTATTCGATCTGGATGGTACGCTGGTGGACAGCGCGCCCGACCTCCACGCCGCACTCGACAGGCTGATGGCCTCGCTCGGCACGCCGCCCTTCACCCGGCAGGAGGTGGTGGGAATGATCGGCGACGGGGTGAAGGTGCTGGTGGAACGGGCGCTGGCCGCCCGTGGCCTGGCTTTCGACCCCGCGGCGCTGGAGGCTTTCTCGGCCGACTACACCGCCCATGCCGCGGTCGAGACCCGCCTCTTCCCCGGCATCGCCAAGGCCCTGACGATGCTGGAGGCGGAGGGCTGGCGCCTTGCCATCTGCACCAACAAGCCGGCAGCGGCGACGGCGGCGCTGCTGGAGGCCCTGGGCCTCGCCGGCCGCTTCGCTGCGGTCGGCGGTGGCGACAGCTTCCCGTTTCGCAAGCCGGATCCCCGGCACCTTCTGGCCACCCTGAGGGCGGCCGGGGGCGAGCCCTCCCGGGCAGTGATGATCGGCGATCACCGGAATGATGTGGCGGCGGCACGGGGTGCTGGCCTGCCCTGTCTCTTCGCCGGCTGGGGCTACGGCCCGCCGGTCATGGCCGAGGGTGCGGCCGCCATCCTGGCGCATCCGGAGGATCTGCCCCAGACGCTGGACAACCTGCTGCCCTGACCGGCTGCCTCGGCCTATCCGGGCCGAAGCCCGGTCAGCACCACGCGGATGGTGCCGAACCAGCGGCTTGGCACCTCGATCCGCACCGGCAGCGGCGGGGCGCTCGGCAGCACCCTGGCGAGCCAGGCCGTGCCGAATTGCGGCTGCCGTGCCTCCTCCGGGTCGTCGCCGCGGCGGAAGCCGGCGATGATGCGGCCCTCGAAGGCGCAGCGCAGGGCCTCGCCATGGAAGGCTCCCTCCGCCGGCAGGCGCTCGACTCCGCTGGTCGAGGCCCGGTAATCGGCCCGGCGCCGGCCGTCGAAGATTGCGGCCTCGCCGTCGCAGCGGCCGGTCAGCGCCACACTGCGGGCAAGCTTCGCCATGGCGGAGAGGGCATCCGTCGTGCCACGCTGCAACCCTTCCGGGACGGTTTCCCGCTCCGCCTCATTGGGCGGTTCCACCGCCTGCAGCCGGGGCTGACCAGGACGTGCATAGTCGATGACCACCCGCCGCAGGTTGCCGCGCCAACGCCCCTCCACCCGGTAGGTGAAGGGCACTGGCTCGGCGCCGCGCCAGGCGCCTTCGGCCAGAGCAAGCTGCTCGCCATGCAGGAAGAGGCTGGCCAAGCCAGTGGTGTGCAGCCGGGTGACGATGCGGTAGCGGGGGCCGTCCAGTTGCAGCAGGGCCTCCACCTGCATGATCGTCAGGCGGCCGGCCCGGACCTCGTACCAGGCGAGGAGCGGCTCCGCCCCTGCCGGGGCGGGTGCCAGGACGAGGCACAGGGGAAGCGGGGCGATACGCCGGCGCAACCTCATCCCGTCAGCCTATGGCACCGCTCCCTGCCGGGACAACGACATCCTGGTCACACCCGTTGGCCAAGCGGGCCTGCTGGTGCTTCGTCACTTGAACGAGTGTTCAGCTATGGTAGATTTGCGGCGTGTTGCGAGTAATTCTCAACTGGCTCGCAATCCGGAGGGTCAGGTATGGGTCGCGGCGACAGCCAAAGCAGCCACAGCCAGCAGCGGGTCGCCTATCCGATCACACGCCGCTGCGAGCGTGCCGTGGTCAACGCCTATCGGGAGTTGCGGGAATCCGGGAGGGACGATCTCTCGGCCTTTCGCGCCTGCACCGTGATCTACCGCATCCACCACCCGGAAAGCTCGGCCAGCGAGGCGCGGCGCCTGGTGGCCGAATGGATCGACCATCACGTGATCCGCGGCGATACCGGCCCAACGCCGGGCTGTGACTGCAACTGACCGGCACGCCGCCGCGGCGGCCCCGCATATTGAGCCAACCAATTCGGACCTGGGGGCCTGAACGCCCTCCGGTCTTCGGCCGGCCTCAGCCACCCCGCGCCCAGGCGATTGCCACCCGCGCCAGCGCATCGATCGTATCCGCCACCGGGAAGGGCAGGGCGGGCCCGGCCTGGATGCCGAGCGGAATCTCTGTGCAGCCCAGGACCACCGCCTGCGCCCCGCGCGCCGCCAGGGTCCGTGCCGCCTCGGCCAGCGGCGCATAGGCCTCCGCCACCCGGTTGGCCTTCACCAGGGCGATGGCCGGGGAGACCAGCCGCTCCATTTCTCCCGGTTCCGGCACCAGGCAGGCATAGCCGCGCGCCTCCAACCTCTCCTGATAGAGCCGCATGGCGAGCGTCCCCGCCGTGCCCATGACACCCACCTTGCCCCCCGGCACGCCGAGGCGGGCCAATTCGGCCGCCGCGGCATCGACGATGTGCAGGATCGGCAGGCGGGTCGCGGCCTGCATGGCATCGAACCAGCCATGCGCGGTGTTACAGGGGATGACGATGGCGCCGCAGCCGGCGGCCTCCAGGCCGCGGATGCCGCGCAGCAGGGCGGGCAGCGGATCCGCCCCGCCAGCCAGGCGCGCGGCGCTGCGGTCCGGCACCCGCGGGTCGGACCAGAGCACCGCCGGGATGTGGTCCTGGTCGCGATCGGCCGGGGTCAGCAGGGTCAGCCGCAGCATGAATTGAGCGCTGGCCAGTGGCCCCATGCCGCCCAGGACGCCGAGAATCCGCGTCGCCTGTCCCTCTGTCACCCTGTCCTCCTGGTCTGCCGGGGCCAGTATGCCAGGATCAGGGCAGTCGCATGAAATTGGCGGCGGCGCTGGCGCGGGAGATCAGCGCCCGCATGTCCGGGTCCTCATGGCTGCGCTCGGCGATCAGCGCCTCCATCGGGCAGAAATACTCGTGCGCCTGCGGCACCTGGCTGCGGGCGAAGCCTTCGTAATGGCGGCTCTTCAGGCCGAAGACCACGCGCACGTCGCGCACCGGCAGGACCAGGGGCTGGGTCGGCTCCTCCTTCAGCATGCGGATCAGGCGCCAGCGCGGCGTTGGATCGCCCGGCTGGACCGGGGCGAGCAGCCAGGGCACCGGGCAGAAGGCGAGCAGGGAAGAGGTGCTCGGCGCGAAGCGGGACCGCTTGTCCAGCAGGTTCGACAGGGAGGAGCAGGCCTCGATGCAGAGGATGTCCACATAGGGATCGCTCGCCGAGGGGCTGAAATGCAGCCAGAGCCCGTCCGGCAGGGTGCGCAGCCGGCTCGCCCCCGGCAGCTTCAGGAAGGGATGCGCGGCGACGGAGGGGTCGCCCGGCCGGCCGCGCAGCCAAGTGCCCGGCTGCTTCGGGCTGGCCACGACGCCTGGCGGCCGTTGCGGCCATTTCTTCAGTTGCATGCGGACCAAGCGATCCAGCGCCTGATGGGATTTTCGGCTAACGGCCTCACTCATTCGGATAATTCCGGACCTTCACACAACCTATGCGCGAAAGCTGCCCGGAATGGTTCGCTCACGCAAGCGTGATTCGTTAAGATTCCGGAACTCCGCTAGGCGCCCCAGCCACCGTGATTCGCATACAAAATAAAACGCCCGCCGGGGGTATCGGCGGGCGTCCTGCGGTACGGGGAAGCGGTCAGCCGCGCTCGTTCAGGGGCACGTATTCGCGCTTCGCCGGGCCGGTATAGAGCTGCCGCGGGCGGCCGATCCGCTGCGACGGATCCTCGATCATCTCCTTCCACTGGCTGACCCAGCCGACGGTGCGCGCCACCGCGAAGAGCACGGTGAACATGCTGGTCGGGATGCCCATCGCCTTCAGGATGATGCCCGAGTAGAAGTCGACGTTCGGATAGAGCTTGCGGCTGATGAAGTAGTCGTCCGACAGGGCGATCCGCTCCAGCTCCATGGCGATGTCGAGCAGCGGCTCGTCCTTGATGCCCAGTTCGGCCAGGACCTCGTGGCAGGTCTCCTTCATGATCTTCGCCCGCGGGTCGAAATTCTTGTAGACCCGGTGGCCGAAGCCCATGAGCCTGGTGTGGCTGTTCTTGTCCTTCACCTCGTTGATGAAGGCGGGGATGTTCTCGGGCCGGCCGATCTCGGCCAGCATCTTCAGCACCGCTTCGTTCGCGCCACCATGCGCCGGGCCCCAGAGGGCGGCGATGCCGGCAGCGATGCAGGCGAAGGGGTTGGCGCCGGTGGAGCCCGCCAGCCGCACCGTGCTGGTAGAGGCGTTCTGCTCGTGATCCGCGTGCAGCACCAGGATCCGGTCCATGGCGCGGGACAGGATCGGGTTGTTCTTCCAGGGCTCGGCCGGCACCGCGTTCAGCATGTAGAGGAAGTTCTCAGCATAGCCGAGATCGTTCCGCGGATACATGAAGGGCTGGCCGATCGAGTACTTGTAGGCCCAGGCGGCGATGGTCGGCACCTTGGCAATCAGGCGGAAGGCGGCAATGCGCCGCTGCTCCGGATCGTTGATGTCCAGCGTATCGTGGTAGAAGGCCGCCATGGCGCCGACCACGGCGCACATCACCGCCATCGGGTGGGCATCGCGGCGGAAGCCGTCGAAGAAGCGGCGAAGCTGCTCATGCAGCATGGTGTGGCGGGAGACGCCGCGGGAGAACTCCTCGAGCTGCTTCTTGTCCGGCAACTCGCCGTTCATCAGCAGGTAGGCGACCTCGATGAAGTCGGACTTCTCGGCGAGCTGCTCGATCGGATAGCCGCGATAGAGCAGCACGCCCGCATCGCCATCGATATAGGTGATCCGGCTCTCGCAGGAGGCGGTAGCGCCGTAGCCGGGATCGTAGGTGAAGATCCCAAGTTCCCCGTAGAGCTTGCGGATGTCCACCACCTCCGGGCCGAGGGTGCCGGATAGCAGCGGCAGGCTGGCGCTGCGGTTGGAGCCCTCCAGCGTGACGGTGACGGTGGGCGTCGCCGCCGTTTTAGCCGTGCTGCTCATGGTGCTTCGATCCTCAGGGTCTCAGGGCTCCGCTTCTCGCGGCGCCGTCATGATGCGGCGCAAGATATCGGGCGGCCGGACGGATTTGGCAACGCGGGACGGGTCAAAGCACGAACACGGAAGCCGGGCTTGGTGCCCGGGGGCCATAGGCCGGTTCAGAAGCGACGGCGCCAGGCCTCAGGCGGCGTCGCCCCGGGGGCCCAGAGGCCGCGCCCGCCCTGCCGGGCTGCCGCCTCGACCGGACCGAGGGCCGGCAAGGCCTCGGAGTCGGCAATAGCCCAGCCGGCGGCGACGAGGGAGGCGTTCAATTCCACCCCATCCGCGCCGCTCCCCCTGGCGTGGCAGATGCCCAGGGCGCGGCCATGCCGGTCCCGGCCGCGCACCCGGCACTCCACGGTCCGGTCCGCCACCAGCCGGGCGAGGAGGTCGGCCGCGGCGGCAGCACAATCCTGCATCCCGCCCCCGGATCCGCGGCAGGTGGCACGGCCGCGCTCCGGCACCTCCAGCGCATGCAGGCGCAGCACACGATCGCCGAGGCGGAGCGTATCGCCATCCAGCACCCGGACCTCCGCGGCCGGGGCGCTCCAATTCTGCTCCTCCGGGGCCGAGCCGAAGAGGTCGCCCGGCAACGCCACCGCCAGAGCCGCCGCCGTGAGGACGGCGCCAAGGCCCGCGGCGAAGGGCGCCCAGCGGCGGGGATCGGTCGGGGCAGGGCGGAAGATGCGTCGGATGCGCATGCGAAACGCCTAACCCGAAGAGCCAGGCATTCGCAACCACAAGTTCAATTCCATGACAGGCCACGACAACCTGTAGTTCAGGAATCGCTCCAGAAAGCCGCCGCAAGCATCAGATCTTCCCAGGCGGAGAGCGCATGCCGGCGCGCCCGGTCAAGCTGCGCGGCGGCGAAGCCTTCCATGGCCCCCGCCGCCCAGGCCGGCACGCCGGCGAGCGAGCCGACCAGCATCCGGGCCACCGTGCTGTCATTCACCAGCCCGAGTTCCTCCTGCAGTCTGGAAAGGCGCTTGAGGAAGCGGCGTGAGGCCTTGCCTGGCCAGAGCGGAGCGAAGAGTTCCGCCGCGTAGCGGAGCCGCTTCGTGCTCAGGCGCAATTCGTGCAGCGCGCCGGCGGAATGGGCGGCGATCTCCTCGCCCTCGGCGCGGAATTTGCGCCAGCGCCGGTCCAGCAGCTTGGCGGCGAATTCGGGCAGCGGCGCGGAGAGCAGCGCCTGCCGCTCCGTACTCTCCGCCGCCTCGCGCCAGGGCCGCAGGAGCAGCAGCGCCAGCCCGTCCAGGACCAGCCGGCGGAAGCCCGGCCTGTCGAGTTCCTGCCGCAGCGCCAGATAGGCGGCCTGACGCCTTGCCTCCGCCGCCTTCAGCAGCGCGGCGATGCGGCGGTCGGGGCCGAGGACGGCGGCCGCCTCCGCGCCGAGGCCGGCGAGGAACACATCCCAGTCCCGCGCCGGACCCAGCAGCCTGGCCAGGACCTTCAGCCTGGCATCGAAATCCTCCACCGCCGGGCAGCGCGCCGCCGGTCGGAAGACCCGCAGCACCGAGCGCAGCCGGCGTAGCGCTACCCGCATCTGGTGCACGCCCTCCGGCCCCGCATCGGGGCGGCAGGCCGGGGCGTGGTAGAGCATGGCCTCCAGCAGATGCCCGATGGCGGCCAGCAGCGCCTCCTCCACCGTGGCGGCGCCGTCCAGCCGGGGTGGGCCATGGTGGCGCGGGCGCGGCGGGGTGCCGAGGGCGAGCGCCCGGCCCTCCTCAGCCAGCGCGGCGCGCGGCGGCAGCATCGGCAGATCGGCGGCGAGCTGCCGGGCCAAGGCCAGCAGCGCCGGC
>Ga0207747_1000714_pt1 | contig 32031 bp, 59 predicted proteins | sample HigsolmetaGSP11D_FD_184839 | JGI IMG/M metagenome (GOLD analysis project Ga0207747, IMG submission 184839) | High solid enriched microbial communities from the Joint BioEnergy Institute, USA - SP1-1-D (SPAdes) | ecosystem: Engineered > Bioreactor > SSF (Solid state fermentation) > Aerobic >...
ACACTCACACGCGACCGAGTAGCGAGAAAAAGACAGATCAGAATGACATGGCGAGCGCTTAGATGGGAGGCGCTCGCCTCTATTTTGCAATCCGTGCAAGATGAGTTTATCCAGTTCACTTATCCTGATCCTATGACAGGCACACAGCGCACCGGGACATTTTACGCGGGGGATCGGACAGGGGCGTATGCTTTCGAACGAAATGGCGTTTACTGGTGGGACGGTTTAACGATGACATTGACGGAGAGGTGAGAACATGCAGTCGATATCCAATGTATTCAAGGAATATTTGCGGCAACGTAACCGGGAATGGCTTGTAAAAGTCGATATTGCTGGTGAAGAATATGGCAGCGAAACGATCGTTGATTTTACCGTTGAAACCAGCGTATCGACAGGCGAAGAACTCGAAATCGGTACCGCGAATATTTCAAAACTCACCCTCCGCCTCAAGAAAACCATAACCGTCCCGCCGAACGCTCGTGTCGTGCCCTATGTTGCACTCAGCTTGCCGGAAGAATATGAAGGCAATGCTGGTGTTGCATGGCAGGACAACGAGGATACCTGGGAAACGGCTGATTACCTGTGGAATGGTGCTGTAACCGAGTGGCTGCCGATGGGTGAGTTTTTTGTGGACACCCGCCAAATTGTACAAGGCCATATCCTCGAACTGACATGCGTGGATCGGATGCGGTTCGCAGATATCGCTTATGTTTCGTCGCTGACTTATCCCACGACCATGCAGGCGGTATGGGATGAGGTATGCGACCGTGCCGGTTTTGCGTATGGCGACAGCGTACAGATCAATCCGAGTTATCAGATCGAGGTCGGCCCAGCGGGATATACATGCCGTCAGGTACTCGGTTATATCGCCGCTGCACACGGAGCTTGTGTGTATGTGGATCGCTGGGGAATAATCCAGTGGCGGAAATTCTCGGCCTCAGATACGCCGGTTGAGACCTTCACAAAAGCGGATTATGGCCGCGTGAAGGAGACTGGTCCGGTGAAAACTTATACGCGCATCGTGGTGGTCTACAATCCCGACGATGGGCTGGTATTTGAGGCTGGATCAGGAGACGAAGCGCATACCCTTTACATCGAAAATCCGTTCGCTACACCGCAGATGGTTCAGAATCTGTACGCGCAGTTGAATGGCTTTTCATATGCGCCCGTTGATATGGATGTCAGGGGCTATCCGCAGTTTGACGCTGGAGATCGAATCCGTTATGGTACTCCGGCTGAAGAGCTGACGTGGAATGCCGCAGACATTGCGTGGCAAGACGCAGACACCACATGGGATGGCTTCGAAGGTTCCCAGCCGCAAGGCATTACATTGCTGATGAATGTGCGATACACCTTCAAAGGCGGCCTGCGAATGGAATTCGAAGCCCCCGCGCGGTCGGAGCAGCAAAGCGAATTCCGAGTTGAAGGATTGCTTACGCAACAAATCAACCGCCTGCGAGCGACAACGGTGCGAGAAGGGCGGAGTTATTACGGCCTGACCATCACACGCCAGCGTGGGCTTGAGATCGAGCGCGAAGACCACAAGTCTAAACTCACGCTCAACAGTGATGAGATGGACTGGAAGGTCAACGGTCAATCCAGTCTGTATTTTGATGCTCAAGCCGAAAAACTCAAGTTCCGCGGCGATATCGAGATGTTGGGCGGTACGATCAACTGGAACAACGTTAACAGTGATCCCCAGACCACCGATGCTCAGAACAAAATCCAGCAGATTGTCAATGGTACGTACACGGGCGGCACGTTTATCTCAGGCAACCAGATTTACTCGCCCAATATTTATGGCGGTTCGATCAGCATCGGCAGCGGAAATAACATATTCCGCGCCGATTCTGCCGGGATTTGGGCGGGTCATGCTAACTTTGCGAATGCGCCTTTCAGCGTCAATATGAGCGGCCATATGAAAGCGGTTGGCGGAGAATTTAGCGGAACAATTAGCGCGTCCACGATCAACGGAGGAAACATCTCAGGGGCTACAATATCCGGCGGGATCATCACGGGTGCGATGATTCAAGGTGCGACAATTCAGACATCGGTAACTTACCCGAGAATCGAGTTATCGGGTAATGATCTCTTCGCGTATAGAGACGCCAGCAATTACATCATGATTGATCCTGACGGCCCGGCCATCTCCGCAATGTCCGGATCGACAGTGCGTTTTTACCTGGGGCACATGACCTATGGAGGGCTCCTGCAATCGCACGGATATATCATCATTTCGGCAGACAATGGGATTTCATTGCAGACATCAAATGTGATTGAGGTCCCGAGTTGGAGCCAATTGCGTTCGGCAAACTCGTACCAAGATTTACAAAGTGCAATAAATCAGATTTGGAGCAGCATCGCCGATTTGTGGAACGCTTTAGATGGTAAAGCGGATAAAGGTTCATTAACTGGAACAGCAGGCCCATATAACGGCGGCATTCCAATTGGGACAAATCTGATGACCTCCGGAGGTGGCGTTGTAACCTGGAGTGGTATCCCGGCACACAGCCACGTCCAATCATAGCGCAACCAATAATGATATCCCGCGTATAATTTGGTATAATGTGCTTACCAAATTATGAACGGGGGAAGGGAAATGAGAAAGGTAATTGTATCCTTTGTCGCTGGTATATTGGTTGCGATTGGAACAAGCGCCGCGTATGCGGAAGTAACGTCAATGATCGGGAAACGGGTAGACGGACAGTTTCCTCTTAAAATTGGCGGGGAATTGTCTGAAATACCTGCGATTACGATTGAGGGCGTGTCGTATATTCCGCTTCGCGCGGCAGGAGATCTTTTGGGTGCTAAGGTATCATGGCTGGACGGTGAAATCATTATGGTGAAGACAAACGAAATGTATGGAGAGACTCCTCCTACTGCTGAAGAAATGGCGGAGATTGCGCGGATTGAACAGGAGAGATTGTTACAAGAAACCGAAAAAAAGAATGAGGTTCTTATCCAGATCAGTCACCTCCGCGGCAAGATTCAAACACTTCAATTTAAAATCAACGCATTAAAACGAGAAGTCGAAAGCCGCGAAGAAAACTTGAAAAAGATGCCCGAATATGTCATCTCAAATGGGGAACGTGTCCTCTATGAAGGCTCCGATTTACAGAAGAAACATCAGGAAGATTTGGCAAATCTGAAGGCCGAACTCGCCGAACTCGAAGCCGAACTCGCCGAACTCGAAAAACAAAAAGCAGAACTTGAAGAAGCGTCCTAATCAGGGCGTTTTCTTTCACCCTCCCATCGCGGAGGGTTTTATTATTACCTGAAAGGGTGGTTAAAGTGGAGCAAAACATCACAATGCAAGGTGGAAAAATCTATCATGGCGTTGTAGTCCAATCAAATGTGGCTCCGGGAGAATCGATCGAGGAGCGCATTCGCCAGATTGTACGGGAGGAAATTGCCGCCCACGAGGAGCGGCGACATCAGGAAGTTATCGATTTTCTCGCTGCGACTGCAGAGCTTGTTCGTGGTACTTCTGAATCGCGATTGTAGCGGCTCTTGCGGCAATTTTGACTACATCCATTGGGTAAACCGTCTTTCCAAAACGCTTGTTTTCGCCTTGAAACTCTTCAACAATGCGTCTTTCTAACTGCTTGAAATCGATGTCCAATGAACAAACCTCCCTTCTCTCGAAAATAGGCCGGGCAGCCTATCCATTCGACAGCACGGGAGGTTTTTCCTTGCAAACAAACGTTCGGAGGTGCGACATGCCCGAAATCACTCATATCATCCGGGCTGACATAAACCTATCCCAACAGCCCGTGCAGGAGCTTTGTACCGTGATCGCGGCGGTGCTACCAGCGTATCCGGGGCGGGAGCAGGATATCCTGCTCAAGCTGCGCGAGGCGATCGACGGTCACCTGAAAACGCTGGGAAAGGAGGCAGAACAACGTGGCGCAAATCGAATTGCTGCAGCCGACCGAAAAGATTAAAGATTCCTACGGCAAGATCAACAACAGCCTGACGAACCTTAACAACGAATCTACAAGCCACATAGCAAAAAAAGTCACCGACTCCGGTGGTGCACATGGGCTTGTGATCGAGTCCGGGACGTTTACGCCATTTATTTTCGGCAGCACTACACCCGGAAGCAATACGTATGATATCCGCAATGCCTATTATCTAAAAATCGGTAATCGTGTATTTTTTGATATTTACATGCATGTGACAAAAGACCCCAATATGGCCGGGAATGTCAATATCGGTGGCCTTCCTTTCACGCCGAAGAATGATCAAAACCGTCGAGTTAGTGTGTCGATTGGACGGTTGGACCACCTTTCATATGGACAAGCAAAACAAATTACCGCGCTTATTTTTCCAAACCAACCATCGATTAATCTATATAAGGTCATGGATGGTGGGGCAATTCAAAGTGTAGTTGCTTCGGACTTTACCCTTCTTTTTATCGGGATTTCTGGAAACTACGAAGTATAGGAGTGATAATATGACTGAAAAAGTATTTCTTGACATGCTCACTCAAGACGGTGTAAGCATTCGAAAAGAAAAATTCGTGGCAATCGAAGGCGTAGAACAGCGAGTCGGAGAACCTTGGCGCAGGGCGTATGCAAACAGCGTTTTTGGTCGTCAACAAGTGCAGGAAGAAGTGCCGGAACCATACCGCTCGGCCATCTTTGCGGTGTGGGGCGAGTCTCCGACGGTCGCCGATCCGGTTGGGGAATCGCCGGCCGAAGAAGATGCAGGCTCTGCTGAATAAGCGGGGCCTCATTTGTTGTGGGAGGTGGTCCGATGGACAATGTCTCGTCGATCGTGGCGGCTATCTCGGCCGCCGCCGCAATCACTACCATCCTCGTCGGTTGGCTCGGCCGGGCGCGGACTGTCCGAAAAGACGGCGCTCAGGACGGCGAGCTGCGCGCCAGCGTTGAGTATATCGCGCGCGGTGTGGATGATCTGCGGGTGGAGATACGCAGTCAGGGTCAGCGCTACGATATGCTGGCGGAGAGGGTGACGCGTGTCGAAGAGAGCGCGAAGCAGGCACATCGGCGGATTGACCGCCTCGAAAACGAAGGGAGAGGTTGAAAATGACGAAAAAATGGATTAAAGCTGCAACGATTCGCGCCGTTCGGACTGCTGCACAAGCGGCACTTGCTGCAATCGGCTCTGCAACAATGTTCGGTGAGGTGGACTGGCGAGTTGTAGGAAGCACGGCCCTGCTGGCGGCTATCGTTAGCGTCCTTATGAGCATCAAGGGGCTGCCGGAAGTCGAGAATGGCGAGGGTGACGGCGAATGACTCGTAACGAGTTTTTCGCCACTCTCGCCCCGCATGCGATCCGCGCGCGTCAAGAAGGATCGCCGCTGTTTGTATCCGTCCGGCTGGCACAGAATTTGCTTGAAACCGGGGGCAAAATCCATTCGTGGAACAACCTCGGCGGTATTAAGGTCGGGTCAGGTAAGCCTAACGAGTGGTGGGATGGCAGCTATGTCAAAAAAGGCACATGGGAAGTAGTAAACGGCCAGAAAGTCGATACAACGGCTGCATTTCGCGCGTACAAGTCGATCTATCACTTTTACCGAGATCAAGACCTGCTGTTCCAAAACAAACGCTATGAGCGCGTGAGAAACGCCAAAACACCGGAGGAACAAGCGGAAGCGCTGCGGCTGTGCGGATACGCCACAGACCCGGAGTATGGACTGAAAATCTGCAACATCATCAGCATGTACAACCTCAAAAAATATGATCAGGAGGCGGACAACAAAATGCAGTTGAGTAATTATCAATGGCAGCGGATCGAGACCGGGGTTAAGTCCTTGCTCGACCGGAAGATTATCTCTGATCAAGGGTGGCTTGAGAAGGCCCAAAAGCGGACGCTCACGCGGGACGAGTTGGCATGGCTCACCTTTGAGCTTGTAGCAAACCCGCGTTAATGATGGAACCCCGCTCGGCTATACGCTGGGTGGGGATTTTTTGCTTTGGGCATACACTTCCGCCCGATCCCGTCTCCACAGCGGCCGCCCCTCGAACACCGCGTCCGGCCGGGGAAAGCGCCCCCGATAGGTGGGTTTCAGCGCCCGTTGGCCAGCCAGACTGACGTTCTGCTGGGTGGTGCCGAGGAGCCGCGCAAATTCGGCAGCGCCGATGAGTTCAAGTGGTTGGTTTTCAGTCATTGGTGTCACCCTTTCGTTCTGCTTTTTCCAGGTACGGTTTGTGGTATTGTTCCTCGAGCGCTTTTCGGTCCGCGATCGCTTCCGCAAGCGTGCGCCGTATGGGCCCCCAAATACGTTTACCCTTGACCGAGATGTGCGCCTCGAAATACACCGTACCTTTTCGTACGCGACGATACACGCCCTTGATGCCTGTACCGCTGTCCGACCTGACCTTTTTGGTCAGTAGCGGCACCTGTACGCCGTCAACGGTGTATTTGGTGTCGAGTGCTTGTCTTGCAGCGCGAATGTGATCGTGCTTAGAACACCCGCATGTAGCTGCTCCGCCAATGCGCAAAATGGTCGCCGTAAACGGTTGGAGGTTTCCGCATCTGTGACATTTACAGAGCCATAACGCTTGCCCACGCTCGTTCGTCCCGGCACGCTCAATCACTTCGAGGTCGCCGAAGCGCTGACCGGTTAGGTCAAGGGCATTCGGTGGCGTCCGTTTTCGCAGGCAGCCGCACGACTTTTTTCTGCCGGTCTGAAGTTGGCTCTTGGTGGCGACAGTGGTTTCGCCACAGGAGCATCGGCAGATATATGCCTTCTCTTTTCGAACTTTTTCCGGCGACTCCTCGATGACCTCGAGCTCTCCGTACTTTTGACCGGGCATGATTTGTTGTCCTCTCAATAGCACCACCTCTACATGCAGGTTGAGCGGAAGCCGCCGAAGCGGCTGCGCCGGGATTCTCGGCGCTCTCCCTAGCCCTGCGTTTTTCTTCTTCCCAACGGATCGAGAACCGATATATCAGGTTCCGATTTCGGTTCCGGTTCCGTCGCATGGTCAACATAAAATTCAATTCCTGCTGTCTGGCTGCCCACCCATCTAATCTCATAAACCCCGAAACCTTGATCGAATCCACCATATTCTCCATAATGTTCTCTTCCTATACGGTCGAACAGCCTCTGGCTATCAAGATTATCGGGAGCTGCGAAGACTCGGTCGTATTGGCCAGAAATCCACGCGATAAATGTGCTCCCGAATCCTTTGTTGCGGTATCCGTCGTAGATGTCAATCCTGTCGATGTATGCATCCATTCCATCACTTTCATTGTCTTCTTTGCCTTTCAAAAACTCAGTAACATATGCGTAACCAACTTTTTCTCCGTTGACATACATTACATAAGTGACGGTCTCATTTCCATCGAGATAGTACCGTCGATATTCGCGGATTTTGATCATTTTCAACGCCTCCACTTCGTGATTTCCTGCCATCGCAGGTTGAGCGCCGCGCCCCTTTCGGGGCGGTCCCGGCTTGCACGGGACTGGGCCTAGCCCTGCTCGTCAGTCTCGCGGCTCCCATCCCTTCGACTCGGCGAAACGTGCATCCGGCCATCGTCAGGCGGGGATGTGGATCGTGTTCCCCATGCCGTCTTCCCAGCCATTCACGTCTTCGCCGGCGTCCAGCGCTTCGACGATCCGCTGCATGTCGTCCAGGTCGGCCGGCGTAATCGTGGCGATCACTTCGCCGTCCTTTACTACGTCAAACTCGTGCAGGTCGTGGTCGAACGGCTTTTCCTCCACCCGGTATCCTTCGCGTTCCCAAACTCTCATCGTTCATTCCTCCATTTCGTTCTTTCTGGTTTCATTATACCATAAAAGATTGTGCTACACAAGCGAACAGGAGTTCTATTTTTAAATTTTTTTGTTGCGCCGGGCCATCGTCAGGCGGGATCATATACGTTTGACAAAGGCGTTTTCGATTCGTGCCAGCCGTTCCGTCAAGTTGATCGGCGCTGGCGGCTGGTAGTTTTTCAGCTCGATACATCTTTTCTCGAAGTCTTCGCGGCTCTTGATCTCGAACGATACGCCGTTGATGTTTGCGTACAACCGACCTCCGAGCGGCCGAATCGAGGCTGTGACACCGTGCTTTTTGGCGATCAGTCGAAGTCTGTCGATGTACCATTGCATATGATTGGTCATGTTCAATCCCTCCAATAAGAGGCTGCCGATTTTTCTCTGCCCCGGCCCGTTGATGTGCGAGATCGACGGGGTTTCAATTTGCTTCATAAATCAATTCCACGACTACCTTCTTTACAACCGCCTTGGCCATTTCGCCGATGATTTCCGGGGTGTCCTTTGCGAGCTCTGGAAACATGTTGGCGATCTCGATTGCCACCCGGTCCGTGACTTCTTGGGCAACATCGGCGAGTTTACCGCCGTTTTGGATGTACGTTTTTAGAACTTCGACATTCGACATCTTGCATCACCCTCCGTTTGTTCCTTCTGATTTGATTATACAGCATTTTAAATGCTTTGTAAATAGTTTTTTTGGGGCAGTTGCAGAAAAATTTTAAATGCCGTAAAATGCTTAATAAAGGGGTGATCGTAATGGCAGGCAGACCGCCGAAACCGGCATCCGAGAAAAAGATCCGCGAGGCTGTTTATTTCGAGCCGCATCTGCTGGAATGGCTGCGCGATCTGGCGGAGAGGGAAAAGGTGACAGTCAGCGTCGTCGTAAATCGACTGGTCGAAAAAGCAAAGGAGGCGCGGGCGTGACCTCATGCGTGCCAGGTGGACCCGCGACCGCTGGCCGCAGGCGTATGTCTGCACGCGGTGCGGGCTGCCGGTGCCGAAGTATGAGGGGCTTTGGCTCAGGCGGCAGCGGGCGATCGAAAAAGGTTAGTGGTTGATATGTCTTGGTGCATAATAGGCGATCCTTTTATTCACCAAGACATAATTATGCTTTCCATGTAATCTCCACTAATTTACCATCACGAACTTGTATTTCCTCAATTAATCCCCGAATAGCGTTTTTTGCTGCAAGGCGATCAATTCCGTTTAACGTTGGCAAAAACTCCAATGCTTTTTTCTGAATGACTGATGAATCTTTGCTTTGTGATTCGAGCTCCCGCATTTTCCGCTCGATTTCTCGGCGTTCTGTTTCGATTCGTTCCCGCGCTGCTTTAAGATCGTCCGCCCCAATAAGGTCCATTTCATAAGCTTCGATCTGTTTCTGCATACGTTTGTTTATTCTCTCAAGGCTCTTTTGCAAATCCTTTATTTCATCATCAACAGATGGTGTGACCGTTTTGATTCGAAGCTCTTTCGTTGACATTTGGGCCACATGCTCGATTTCTTTAATAATCGTCGATTCCAGATCATCACGGTGGATGGCGTGATGCTTGCACCCATAACCGAGTACATATGACGAGCAAATATAACGGTAATAAGCATAATTCTTTGTGCCTCTATGATATCGTGCTGTGCTGCCCTTCATACTTCGTCCGCAATGACCGCATTTTATGATTCCGGTTAACAGGTATGTTTCATTGTCAGCGTGTCTAAAAGCTTTTGCGCGAGAACGCATAATCTCTTGTACGGCATCAAAGCGCTCTGGCGTTATAATTGCTGGGTGATTATCTTCTTTAATGATCCATTCGCGCCTATCTCGAATGACTGTTTTTCCGCTTCTGTTTTGACGCTTATTATAAACTAGTCTTCCGGCTACCGTATCATTTTGGATTATGCGTTTAACACTCACTTGATCCCAGGGTTTTCCTTGCTTTGTTTTTGATCCGCGTTCGTTCAATATTTGAGCAATCTTCCGATATCCGTTACCCTGTTCGGCAAGATCGAACATCATGCGTACAAATTGCGCTTCATCCTCATTTATCACATATTCGGCGTCAACTACGTCATAACCATAGCACGGCTTTGTCAATGCCTTATTTGTGTTTCGTGCGAGGGAGAGCATATTTTCCTTGACGCGCTCACTAATTCTTTCCCGCTCAAATTCGGCAAACGTACCGAGTAATTGAAGTGTCATTCGACCGACCGCGGTCGATGTATCAAAATTCTCGGAAGCTGAAACATAGTTACAATCATGATCTTGTAAGAATCGAATCGTCTGCAATAAATCAAGTAAGTTACGGCTAAATCTATCCAATTTGGTTGTTAAAATGATCCGTACTTTATTTTGCTTTACTTCGTTAAATAATTGTTGGATTGCTGGCCGATTCATGTCTTTTGCTGAATAACCATCATCCACGAAAAATGTAGGTTGCTCCCAACCCATAGCGCGACAATAGGATGTAAGCCGCTCTCTCTGTTCTGCTAAAGAATTACCTTTATCCGCTTGATCGTCCGTAGAAACCCTGATATATGCGGCAATCATTAAAATTCGCTCCTATCTGCCTTAAAATGGCCCATATAGACGCCGCAGATCATGACTTCGGTCGGCAAAACTTCTTTAACTTCATATTTGTCGTTTGCTGGTTCGAGACGAATGAATGGTGAACTTTCTGACCAACGAATTCGTTTCAAAGCGCCATTCTCGTTTTCATGAATAAGGGCCGCTACAATTTGCCCGTTGTAGTCGGCCCAGGATGCTTTTTTGAAATATACTATGTCGCCATCTTCTATCCCAGCACCGACCATTGAATCACCTTTAACGCGGAGTGCAAAATCAGGTACCCTCTTATGAGGGAAAGGGTAATAAATATATTCTTCGATGTTTTCTTGCGCTAAGAGGCCGTCCCCGGCGCATATTGTCCCAATAAGCGGCACTCTAGGCAATGTGCTGCTAGATTTAAAGTCATCGCCCTCAAAAAAAGTTTGGATCGGAACACCGAAAATATCTGCTATTGTGGTGAGCTTATCCATCAGTGGGCGGTTGTCGTTCCGCTCCCATGCCGAAACAGCAGTAGGTGCTACTCCCAATCTTTTAGCAAGCTCTGCTTGCGTCATTTTTCGTTCTTTACGAAGCTTCTTAATAATATCTCCTACCATCATAATACTTTCCTCCTCCCGAACGGATTTTAACACAAAGCTGTAATTTTGTACAGATAAAATGTATCGAAATACTTGGTTTGATGAAAAAAATTCTGCGAAGATGAATATTTTACCTTGAAACTACAGATATTCTGTAGTATATTTGGGCTAGGAGGTGAATTAGATTGCGGTTCACGATCGAACAGGCTAGACACATTGCCGGGATGACTCAGGTTCAGGTCGCTGCAAAGCTCGGTATGTCCGAAAAAACGTACATCCAATACGAAAAGTACCGAAAAATTTTTCGTATGGACACCGCAGCGCGATTCGCCGAAGTCGTCAATCTCAGTATTGACCAAATTATTTTTTTTAAACCCGAGGTACAGAAAATCTGTAGTTAATTTATCGGGTTGTCCATCTGAACTAAACGCATAGGTTCAAATGGAAAGGAGGGCGAGACGTGCCGAAGCAAAAACGTCCCGAGATTGTGATCGTCGGTCATTATGTGGTGATCGGAGGGGAGAAACGACCTTTCGACCCGCACCATTCTAACCTTCCGGATCGCTGTAAACAAGCAATTGCAGAAATGGTGTCCGGTAAGAAATACGAACTGGTTGAGGCTAGTTAGCCTCTCCACGATGGACAAGCCCCAGAAAGGAGCGATCAAGGGGGTGACGACGAGATGAAAACCAAAACGGTCGAGGAGTACATGGATTCTCTGCGCCCGCGCATGACGGGCGATAGCGTAGATTGGGCGTACGTACTCGGAGTGGTCGGATTTTACGCCAATGAGAGCGGGGACCCCGAAATCAGACTGCAAAACATCCAAAACGCGATCAAGGCATTCGACCGGCTACGCGAAGAGCGCAAACCTGGGGATCGGCGGGAGGAGACGAAATGCTAGCTGAATCCTGCGAGAAGCTATTGAAGTTGATCAATATCGCTCACACAGAGCGAGCAAGACGGATGTACTGGCGGCAGTATTACAACATGACGCGGAGGCTGCCAGAATAAAAAAAGCCGCCAAAACAGGCGGCAAACACCAACTTATCAATCCCATCATACCACAGGTGGGGCGGGGAGGAAAGTATGAAAAAGTACGTACTCACGGAAGAGACGAAAGAGTGGAATGGTGCCACCCTCTACCGAATCAGGGCCGTCCGTGACATCCCGGAAATCGGTGTGAAAGCCGGTGACCTCGGCGGCTGGATCGCCAGCGAGAAAAACCTTGACCAGGACGGCAACGCATGGGTGTCCGGCGACGCATGGGTGTACGGCAATGCATGGGTGTACGGCGACGCTCGGGTGTCCGGCGACGCATGGGTGTACGGCAACGCTCGGGTGTACGGCGACGCCGTCATCGACTCGTCCGAAAAGATTTTTTGGGCATCATCGGTCGGATCGGAACGCGACACACTGACCGCATACCTGACTCAAGATGGCGACATCGAAGTCACACGCGGATGCTTCCGCGGGACTTTGGACGAGTTTGAAAAAGCCGTGCGAAGCCGACACAGTGGGACACGATACGAAGAAGAATATTTAGGGCTGATCGAGTTTATCCGCCTGCGGTTTCGTGATGTGGTGAAGCCGAAATGACCGAAATCACCATCGAAGCTTTTAAAAGTAAGAAATTCGACGTTTCAATTGACCAACCATCATCCCATTACCCATATTACCTCGACATTGTAATGGACCGCACAACGCTCAGCATTTGCGCTACAGATGATTATTTCCTTGAAGTTTACGAAGCATTGAAGAACCACCTGCAAAGCCGGGGGCGGCTGGAATGAATCTCGACCGATTCGCCTATGGTCGCCCCGATCCGCAGGATGTGCCAGAGAAAAAGGTCGGTTACTGCAACACTTGTCAGTCGGCCATCATGCAAGGCGACGAAGTGATTGAACTGGACGGAGATATGTACTGCGACAGCGTTTGCCTGATGCGAAAACTCGGCGCTCGGTATGTGGGCGCTGGAATGGAGGGTTGACATGTTTGATCAAGAGCCTGTGAACTACAACGACTATCTTCCATCGGTTCAAGTTCAATCGACACCATCGACAATTGAGGGGTTGAAGACCCGGCAAGCAGAGGAAGTCAAAGCTGCCATCTTTATGGCGAAGCAATTCCCCCGTGACCAGCAAGCTTCCTTCAACCGAATCATGCAAGCCTGTCAGCGGAAGAAGCTCGCGGAAGAAGCGGAATATGAGTTTCCGCGTGGAGGCTCGAAAGTCAGCGGCCCGTCGATCCGTCTGGCCGAAGTCCTCGCCCAAAATTGGGGCAATATCGACTACGGCTTAATCGAGTTAGAACAACGAAATGGCGAATCCCAGGTTATGGCTTATGCGTGGGACATGGAGACCAACACACGGCGGCAGATGACCTTTACGGTTCGCCACGAACGGAAGGCGAAGGGTTCAATCAACCGACTGGAAGACCCGCGAGACATCTATGAGATGGTTGCCAATCAGGGTGCACGGAGAATGCGAGCATGTATCCTCGGCGTTATCCCCGGCGATATCGTGGACGCGGCTCTCGAAAGATGCAGACAAACGTTGAAAGAAGGTTACAGCGAACCGCTTGCAGACCGTGTACGGAAAGCACTTCAACAGTTCCACGAAAAGTACGGCGTCACAACGGAAATGATCGAGAAGTACATCGGTTGCAAGGCAGAATCCTTCACGGAAAATGATTATCTGCGCCTCGGTAACATCTGGCGGGCGCTGCGTGACGGGATGGCAAAACGTGAAGACTATTTCGACTTCAAGACTGGTTCGGACTTCGAGAGCGAGACCGAGAAGCAGTTTAAGGCCGCTCAGGAAAAGGACAAGCCCAAGAAAGCGAGTGGTGTAACAGATGAAGCTGGACAAAGCGAATTACCACTCCCTTGAAGCGAACCGATACTACATGAGCCATAGCCAATATCAGGACTTCATGTCCTGTGAGGCTATGGCTATGGCAAAACTTCGCGGATGGTCTGAACCACCCTCGGATGCTCTTCTACTCGGTTCATACGTTCACGCCTATTTTGAAGGACCGGAAGCGTTCGAGCGTTTCAAAGCGGACCATCCTGAACTGTTTTCCTCCCGGGGCCCGACGAAAGGAGAACTCAAGGCTCAATTCCAGGTCGCGAACGCCATGATCGCTGCGCTTGAGAGCGATCCGCTATGCATCTTCGTCATGCGCGGCGAGAAGGAAGTCATCATGACGGCGGAACTGTTCGGGGCCAAATGGAAAATCAAAATCGACAATTACAATCCCGAGCAGAACCGGTTTTCCGACATCAAGACGGTTATGAACATCCGCAAAGAAATTTGGGACCCGCAGCGCGGATATGTCTCCTTCGTCGAGGCGAACCGGTACACAACCCAAATGGCTCTTTATGCTGAGATCGAACGGCGATATGTCGGGCGTGATGGTTGGATTGAGCCGATTCTTGTAGCGGTGTCAAAGGAAGACCCGCCCGACAAAGAAGTGATCGGGTTTAAGGCTTACGACATCGAACGCGAACTTTCGGAGATCGAAATGAACATGCCTCGGATTCTAGCGGTGAAATCAGGCCGAGAAGAACCGCAGCGGTGTGAGCGGTGCCGATACTGCCGGGAAACAAAACGACTGAATCGGATCACCTACTACGCTGATCTGATCGTCAGGTGATCAGATGCCGGTTGGAGAGTTTAGACCTGTACCAAAACCGTCGTCACACCGCCGTATTCGCCCCACACAGCGTCAAATGGGGGAGATAAGCCAATCAGTCGACCGAGAGTTGAAAGAGCGTTCTAGGGGAATCTGCGAGCTCTGTGGACGCGCCAAGGCAACCGAGAGTGCGCACTTGACCGGGCGAAGGCATATTGACCACAAAACCACAGCGCTTGACCTGGTGCATGTATGCACGCCTTGCCATAGATGGCTGGACGGGACACCCGAGGGAATACGCTGCCGGCGAATGATCGCCATGCTCATTGATTACGCAACGAGAGGGTGAGAGTGATGGCGGAAAGTTACCCTTTCCCGGTATATTCCGGCGTCCTTGAACCCGAGCACTATAAGCGGATCGGCAACGCCTTATGGTTGTTCCTGTGGTGCATCAGCGCCACGACGGAAGAGGTTGAATGCGAAGGCGTCAAGTGGGGCCAAGTACTCGGAAGAAAGCCAATCAAGATTCAGGAATTGCAGGAAGTGTTCGGAGTCAAGTCTGACAAAACCATTCGGAACTGGATCGAAGCACTCGAAACGAATGGATACATCAAAGTTACTCGATCACCATATGGACTCATTTTTGAAGTCAACAAGTCCAAAAAGTTCCGCGAGAGATCGGTAGAAAATTACCGATCCAGATCGGTAAAAGATTACCGAACTGAAGATAGAGATCGGCAAAAAATTACCGATCACTCGGTAAAAAATTACCGATCTAATAAAGATATTACAGAAGATATATATATTAATTCTTCTATCTATCTATCTTCTTCTGGCGACGAGCACGAAGAAAACGCGAAGGACGACGGGGTGCTGTCTACCGAGCCGAGCGAGGCTGAAATTTCGTCCTTCAAGCAAATCGAAGCGAAATACATCCAACGGCGTGCGCGTGGGTTTGACCTGATGCCGAATGACATCCTCGTGATCGAGCAACTTTTACAGGACGGGATACCCGTTGACACGATCATGCAAGGTATTGACAAAGCCTTTGACGAGTACAAGCCCCGGTTCAAGAACGACCGGATAAAGTCAATGACCTATTGCGAGCCGATTATTCGTGAACTGCATTACCTCAACGAAAACCGAAAGGAGGCAAACGAGCGTGCAAAAACTCGGAAGTCTGCTGGACATGGACGAGATTCGCAGGAGAGTGGAGGCAGCGAAAGCGATAGCAAGGGATACTTCGAACGATTTGACGGACTCATCCAATCACTCTGATTGCCCGCACGGTTGCGTTGATGGCTATATCCTCGACGGTTGGACGGCCCGCGAATGCGTCTGTCTCAACCAAAGGAAGCTGGCGGCCCGGATGAAAAACGCCATGATCCCGGAGGAGTTTGAAAACGCCGAATTCTCGACCTATCGAACAGACACGCCCACTCAAGCCGGAATGCTGGTGAAGATTCGAGAATATCTCGACACCTTCGACGAGCGAAGGAACACACAGCAAAACAGCTTCGGATTTATCGCAAAATTCGGAGAACAGAAGCTGCGAGAGATCAAGAATCCGGTTGAACGTTCACGGATGAAGGCGCAGCATAACAACTTCGGGCTCGGAAAGACGCATCTTCAAATCGCAGCAGCGAAGGAACTTATCCAGCGCGGATACGGAGTGGTTTGTATCTCGGATGTGGCATTCATGGAAGAATTGTCCCGGTCACGGGCATACAACGACGAAGGCGAAGCAGTGAACAGGCTGCTGGGTACGGTGATCCGCGCGGACGTGCTTGTTTGGGATGATATCGGCAAGGCAAAACCGAGTGAATTCCGTCTCGACATGTATTACCAAATCATCAACGAACGCTACAAGGCAAAACGACCGATCATCTTCAGCTCGAACGAGGATTCGGAATCGCTGGCGGAACGAATCGGAGACGCTGCGGCAAGCCGGTTGCTCGGAATGGCACGGGGCAACACATACGCCGTAGAGGGACAAGACTTCCGCCTTGGGGGTTCGATCAGTTGAAGAAAAAGAAAGAGGTACAGGAGCGAATTCGCCAAACGCACAAATACCTTGAGCGGAAAGACTTGACCGACATTCAACGGGAAATGACCGAAGTTAGACTCGCCAAACTCTACGCTGAACTGGGCGAAATCGAAGAACAAGAGAAACGGATCGCTGAACGGATAAAAAACACTGATCCGAAGGTGCTCGAATGCATGAACCGAATACGGCAGATATTGGGGATGCCGCCGCGCACGAGGTGAAGTCATGAACAATCCGGAAAGAGAATTTGACGACATATGGAACAGCCTTGAACCGGAAATCCGCTCAGATTGCGAACGTCTAGACCACAGGCTTAAAACGGTTTGGTACGAGGCTAGAATATGCGGGGTGCCGCCTAAAGTGGTACAGCGGAAATTGTCTGAACGGTTTTGGGCGCTGGTGAAGGAGCTGACGGCTGGATGATACCGGTTGAGTCGATTGAACGCGTCATAGATGATCTGGAGACTGTCGCGCAAAAACTGATGTCGCGCGAAGACTCATTCTTTTTCGTCGGGGCAATTGCCGGACTTGACTACGCGGCACAAGAATTACGAAAGGTGTTGTCGGATCGTGGGAAAAGCAAGTCGTGACAAAGGGCTGCGCGGTGAACGCGAATTCGCCGAACTGGTAGGCGGCAAACGTATACCGCTCTCAGGCGCACAGAATGGCTTCGAGAACGACGTTGAAGTACCTACCCCTATAGGAACCATTAGGGCGGAGGTAAAACGCCGTGGAAGCGGCTTTACGACGCTCTACAGATGGCTTGAGGATGAGAGGGAGAAGCCGGACATCGTGGCGTTTCGGGCTGACCGTAAGCCGTGGCTGGTGGCGATGACATCGGATGTGTTTCTTAAATTGATCGGGAGGACACGATGATCGGGATAAGCGAGGAAACGGCCTGCCTGCTCTTGTTGATCTTTCATGCTTTCGCAACCGTTTTTTGGGCATACGCTACGCGCCAGTATATATCTGGGGAGCGTATCGTTAGGCCGGATGTTGACCGAATTTTCATCGTCGGGGCTATACTTCTCATGGCGATCTCCAATTTGCAAAAAGCCATCGATATGTTTGGAGAATTGAAAAAGTTTTACGGCTGGTGATTGAGAAATGAGCAGATATACTACAGTCAAAGTTTGGCAGCTTACGCCGGAGCAGATCGCAAATTACAAGCCCGGCATGGACCTGGGCGAGCCGGATCGGATCGAGAAAGTCAAGCTTGTCACGTTTCCCGACTTCGATCTTCTTCCCGAGCAAAGGAACGGTCGGGGAAGGGGCATCCGCATCAAAGGCCGCATGACATCACGGGATTACGAAATGCAGCGGCGTAGAGGCCTGAATGACGTACAAATCGCTGATCTGTACGGAATCAAATTGGACACGCTACAGCTTTACAAATACACGTGGTAAGGAGAGTGGAACAATTGGCTAATCAAGAACCGGTAAAGCTGCCGCGAGAAGTGGCGGAGGCGTTGGAAAAGTTGGGAAAGAGATTCCCGAAAGATTTCATCCTCTGGCATTCATCCAGAGAGGATTATCCCGACGCTGAAAGAGACGCATGGAAAACAATTCATGAATTCGTGGATATACCCGACGCAATCTTCACGCTTGCCGACGCCCTCCGCTACGGCTACGAAATCGAAGAAGAACCCATCACGGTGACGATTACGGCAGAGATGCAGAAAAAGCTTCGGGAATACTACAAATGTCACGACATCCACGACAGAGGAACCGCGACATCCCGAAGAACAACCATATCGCATATGTGCGAAATCTTCGGCATCAAAATCCAAGGGGTGAATGAGTGATGATCAACAGGTGGATCGGAATCGGAAGGCTGACGAAGGACCCGGACATGCGCTATTTGCCCAACGGCACGGCAGTAACCAGCTTCACGCTGGCAGTAGACCGACCGTTCACTAACAGCAACGGAGAGAAAGAAGCAGACTTTATCAACATCGTCACATGGCGCCAGTTGGCTGAGAACTGCGCGAACTATCTCCGCAAAGGCCGTCTGTGTGCGGTAGAGGGACGGATTCAGGTAAGGCACTACGACAACAACGAAGGCCGCAGGGTGTATGTGACCGAAGTGGTTGCGGACAATGTGAGGTTTCTTGAACGGGGAGAGCAGCAGAATAGCGGAGGCAAAGGACGTGCAGATGATCCGTTCAGGGATGATGGGAAGCCGTTGGAAATCGGGCCGGACGACATTCCGTTCTGATGGGGTGGTCTGGTGAGAAAAGCCAGTCTGTTCAGCGGAATCGGCGGGATCGACCTTGCGGCACATTGGGCAGGCATGGAAACGGTTCTGTTTTGCGAGAGGGAACTGTTCTGTCAGCGTGTGTTGCGCAAACATTGGCCGGATGTCCCGATCATCGACGACGTGCATGACTTTACACGAGAGGAGCTGGTACGGCGTGGAATCCTTGGAGACGGTCGAACAATTGACATTATTTCAGCCGGATACCCATGCCAGCCATTTAGTTACGCCGGGAAGCGACGAGGCGCGGAAGATGACCGCCACCTCTGGCCGGAAGTTAAGCGAATCCTTGAGGAAATCCGGCCCCGTTGGTTTGTTGGCGAAAATGTTGCTGGACACGTCACTTTGGGCCTCGACGACGTGCTTGCTGACCTGGGGGGGGCGGGTTACACCGCGCAAGCGTTTCTTATACCAGCTGCGGCCGTCCGCGCCAGCCACAGACGAGACAGAGTGTTCATTGTGGCCTACGCCGCACGCGAATTGCCATACAGGGGCCGGGGAGAAGGGCGGAGGAGGAATGAACATTCAGACGGCAGTCAAGATGTGGCCGACCCCGCGGGCAAACGATGCGGAGAAGCGCGGGAACGTATCGGACGACCCCAGGAATGGGCTGCCGGGCGCAGTGAAATTGTGGCCGACTCCTGCGGCGCAGGATGCCAAGAACTCGACGTTCCCGCCGAGCCAATACGACCGGGACACCATTCCGGGGGCGGTGATGCGGAGCCTTTGGCCGACGCCGACGGCAAGTCAGGACTGGAAGCCTATTCGCCCGCTCGCTCCTTCGGAGGCAAACGGGAGTCACGGAACAATGTTGGTCGGGGCGGTCGGTCATCAAGAGCCGCAGAATGTGGGGGGCCAACTCAACCCAGAGTGGGTCGAGGCGTTGATGTGCTTTCCGATTGGATGGACGGACGTGGAGTAAACCCGCTAGATGCGCTCGCTGAATTTATCGCTCGATATCCGCAGCCGGCGCTTTGGGGGCAACCGCAACATGATTGGGAACCGCCACGGGTGGCAACTGGCATAAAGAACCGGGCGGCGCGGTTGAAAGCTCTCGGGAATGCGGTCGATCCGATGCAGATATATCCGATCATGTACGCAATCAAGTTGATCGACGACTATCTGCGAACAAAGAAGCATCTGGTCAACTGACCTTCTCATTGTGAGGTAAATGCATGAACGACTACCAACCCTACTTTCTCGCCTACCTTCTCCACACCAGTGCTGATCCGGTGGATGTGACAGGATACATCCTCTGGATCAGCCGAAAATGGCGGGAATGGCGCGGTACGCACGGCATCGGCAGATGGGACGTGATTGGCGAAGAAGAGCGGCTGCGGTTTGAAAGTTGGCTTTTTGAAACGGTTCCAGAAGGACAACTTGTACTGTTTTGATGGCGGTGAACACGATGAGTACCAATATGGCAGTTCATTTCTCATCCGAAACCGACGAATGGCCGACACCTCAAGAATTCTTCGACCGACTTAACGGGGAGTTCGGGTTTGAATTGGATGTATGCGCCACACCCGAGAACGCAAAGTGCCCGCGCTACTTCACAAAACGCGAGAACGGTCTATTACAAAAGTGGACGGGCGTATGTTGGATGAATCCACCGTATGGCCGAGAGATCGGTCAATGGGTTCAGAAGGCGTACACAAGCGCGCTTGAAGGGGCAACAGTTGTTTGTCTCCTTCCAGCCAGAACAGACACGGCATGGTGGCACGACTATTGCATGAAGGGCGAGATCCGGTTTGTACGGGGACGGCTGAAATTCGGAAATGCGAGTGAGAATGCACCATTTCCTAGCGCTGTTGTAGTGTTCAGACCGGGTGTTCCAGAAACGAATAGGCAACTCACACTCTTTTGAGGGAGGGGAAAGGGATGAAATGCCTGTGCGGACAAAAGATGAAGCGCCCTCCGCTGCCATTTGACATATGGGGCCAAACCCTATGGGAATGCGATTCTTGCGGCGCCGTTATGAAACAAGTGTTTCGGGGAGATCCAGAAAAGTGGACGTTCATTCTCTGGCGGATTCTATATTTGTTCGGTGTGCATAAGAAGTGGTGGATTAGGACAGGTGAAAACGGGAACAGGAGGGAAAAGGGATGAGAGTAATTGCAAAAGACGATCTGACATTACACCCGCATACTTGGACGCGTGGGATGGACTATGAACTGGTACAGAAAAGCGACTATGTAACGATCGTGTCAAATGAGGGGCAAGTCAACTTCACTGGTGAATCAATGAAACGATTGCGCGAAGTGTTTATTTTCCCCGACGAATCCACCGTCTACGGCAACGACTGCCCGACAGGGAAATGTGAGGTGTGAACGATGAGCGAAGCTCTGCAAATCACGATACAGGAATGGGCAGAAGAATACGGGCTGAATGTGACCGATGAAGCGGTGTCCGATCTGATCGAGTCAATCAAAACCAGTCTGGACATGGAAATCTATCAAACCGGGTTCACACTCGGACATCCTACGACTGATCCCAAAGACGGCGAGATCAAGAAACTGAAAAGATGGATCGACGAGCTAGAGCGGTTCATTGAAGTCATCGGATTGAAAAACGCCGACATTCAAAGCTACAGCGGAGGTAACGGGTGTATCCATGTTGGGCCAAACAAAAAGAAAGTTTACGTTAGGCATGAATGGTAGATGGCAACGATTGCCCTAACGGTATTTGTGACATCTAACCGGGGTCTCCCTATAGACCCCATATGCCTTGAAGAAAGGAGCCTGAACCATGTATCGCGGAAAGCGGAAAGATACCGGCGAATGGGTGTATGGGTATTTGATCGGCAAAGATGTTATTGTCGGTGACATCGTGGAGTTATGCGAAGAATACTTCAACTGCGAATACTGGTGGCGAGTCGATCCCGAAACCGTAGGGCAATCGACCGGCCTCAAAGACAAGAACGGCAAGGAGATTTATGAGGGGGATATTCTCAAACTTGTTCTTATCGACTATGTCAACGAACCGGAAAGTCTCCTTACGGTACGATCGGAGTCGTTTCACTGGGATGTATGTTATCTGCAGAGTATCGTGAAGTTTATCGAAGAAAGTGGTTCGGAAACCGACAGCATAGAAGTCATCGGAAATGTTTTTGAGAACGGGGAGTTGCTAAATGATTGTGAAGAAGCAAAAACCGATTAAATTTATCAACACGTGCGGGTGTATTGTTGATGAAAAAGAACTCGAACAAGCAATTCTATGGTATACCGATAAGCCTGTTTGTGGTACGAAGAAAATCTTCATGCATGGGAATTATCCGGCGGTTGCAATCTACAAAGAGAAAATACATGTTCATCGATTGTTGATGATGTATTGGCAGAACAGAAAATTACTTCGGAACGAATATGTGCATCATATTGACGAAAACAAACTGAATGCTATGAAATCTAATCTTTGTCTAATTGAGGTAGGAAAGCACCAAAGTATGCACAACAAAGGGAAAGTATTTTCTGAAAATCATCGAGCGTTGATATCCGAAGCCAATCGAAGACGTGCTGGAAGAATTAAATTCAAAAAACGTGTTCATATCGATTTGGTTGAGTTACAGAAAATGGCGTCTTCTGGTGCAAGTATAAGTGCGATGGCAAGGTATTTCAAGTGCGATCGATGGACGATTAAAAATCGGCTATACGAACATCCCCATCTGCTGAAAGGAGTATCGGAATGAGCGAGTATGTGCGGAAACAGGTGTTGTTGGATCGACTGGATGAACTGATTGGATATTTCGGAGGAAACAGCTTTTTAGCACGAGCGCTTAAACGAACAATGGAAGAAATCCAATCCGGCGCATTTGACGCTCCTGACGGCGAAGTCCAGCGGCTGCGGGCAATCGAACAAGCGATCCGTGACTTTCAGCCGACGAAGGAACAGCAGGCCGGATATGACGCGCTGGTGGCGTGGCTGGAATCGACGACGACGTTTGTTTTGGATTCGGAAAAGGGGGAACCGAACCATGACACGTAATGAAGTGTTGGCCATGAAGCCGGGGCGGGAGTTGGATGCGCTTGTTGCCCATCAAATATTCGGCGTCCGTGATCCTGATCCACGTTGGTCGCCGTCAATGAATATCTACGCCGCGTGGGAAGTGGAGGAGGAAATCAATAAACGCAATCTGCGAGTCGCATACTGTCAAGCGCTCCAAATTGTGATTCGGAGTCAAAAGGACTATGTAACAACGTTCGATTACGTCCACGCATCACCCGCTGACCGATGCAAAGCCGCCCTGCTGGCGGTGATGGAGGGGTGACCTGTCCATCGTGTGGCTCGAAAATCAGACTCCGCAAAAATATCGGGAGATGTAAGAAATGCGGCGCACACGTGAAGGTATTGGAGGTATGACTATGGACAAGGAACAGAAGATCGCGAAGATTCGGGCGAAAGTAACGCCAGTAAAACATATTCCGCGCGGGACCGTGGAGACGATGGAACTGCTATTTAACATCCAGTTCTTGCTGGACGAGTTGGATCGGTTGCGGGCAGAGCGAGATTCGCACGGACCGGAGGGACGTAACTATACGAATGTTCAATACGTTGACTTACTGGCGGAACGAAACAAGCTGATCGAGGTGTTGCGGTGGTATGCGGACAAAACCAATTACGTCCAAGAAGTACACCACTTGCGGCATGGAACGTTGATCGGGCCGGCAGAGGCGATTTACTATGACGAGGGCCAACGCGCCCGCGAAATTCTGAAAGAGATCGGGGTGACGGTGGAATGAACTGGATCAGCGTCAAAGAGCGGCTACCTGAAATCGGCGATACTGTGTTGGTGTACTATCGGCGCGGCGACTATAGGGGAGCGGATATCATGCGATACATTGGCCGCTGGCTGACTGTTGATCCATTGGTGGAGGTCACCCACTGGATGCCGCTGCCGGAGTCGCCGAAGGAGGGAGAAAACGGATGAGCTTGCCGAAATATCGCATCCTCGTGAATGGTCTTTATCTTCGCGGATGGGACGACTCCGAGACGGCCGGGCATTCCGGCCATATGGGGTGGCAGCCGAGAGCAGTGGAAATGTCGAAGATGTTGATGACGAGACTGAAAGATCAAGCCAAAATCGTCGAGGGCAACATCGAGCTGAGGAGCCAGTTCAACCGGATCTATGACCGGGTGAGATACGCGGGCTTTGATTTGAAAAGGCTGGAGATCGAGAGGGTGACGGTGGAATGAAAAAATACGACCGACCGAAGGGCCACCGTTACCGGCCTGTCGTGACGATTCTGAAAACGAAAAAAGAAGTGCCGACCGTCATTCGGGTGAGTGGGCATGAGTATGTGCTGCGGACGCCGGATCAGTTCAACATGCAGCCAAAGCCGCGCCGAGGTGAGCGGAATGTTCAGTGAGCGGACATTGACCTTCTGGCAAAGACGGATCGAGATCCTGACGGTCGCGGCCGCCCGGCACAGGGCTCATGGGGAGCATTTTCTGGCAGAGCTCTGCGAAATCTCGCTCCGAGTGTATCACGAGCGGATCGAGCACGAGCGGCGGAAACGGGAGATAGACGAGAGGGCCAAAGCGATATAAAAAATCCCCTGCATATGGGGCATGCAGGGGAAAAAGCAAACAGACGTTCCCACACCTATTTTACCATACAGCGAGGTGTAGGGGTATGGGTATCGAGCAAATGGTTTTTCCGTGGGAGATAGACAGAGAAGCAACCAAGCAGCGCGTCGAAGAGCATCTGGAGACGGCGCGGATTTACCGCCAGATCGGTTTCGTACGCCGTGAAATGAAGGTGACGGCATCGCCCGAACCGAGATACCACGGCCCGACGAACGCTGTCGGGAAACCGGCTGAAGAAACCGCGACCTGGAACGTGGACACCGAAGAGAGGATGAAAGAAATCACCGAGAAGGTGCAGAAGGCGGTCGCTCGGCTGGGAAGGTTGGAACGCCAGATCATCGAAAAACGATATCTGGATGACGAGGAAATATACGACTACAACGTCTACACCGAACTGCACATGAGCGAGCGAAAATACTATCGCTTGAAGTCGAAAGCCATATACAAACTCGCGTTTATGCTCAGATTAGAAGTGTTCATCGAATCAGAACAAACCGCTTGAGGAGTGATAGAGATGCAAAATGAAAAAGAGGAACTTACGTATGAAGATATCTATGATCTTTTTTGTGAACAAAACCCTGACTTAGAGCAGATCGTTAATGATTGGAGGCCAGAAGGGTTTGACACTATCCGAATTTGGGTAGGAGAGTCGGGGCACACAGCTTCGTTTACGGTTACGTATGTGCGGTATCTTGATAGTTTTGTCTTAAAGTCGGAAACAAAAGGAGATAACATTTAAAACGTGGCAGAAAAGTGGCAGACTTTTGGCAGAAAAAAGGCAGAAGATTGGCGAAAAAGTATGATAATATGATATCAGAGCAATATATGCCCGCCGCGCTGCTGAATTGTCCATCCTGTGGTGGCCGGTGAAGCAGTCTCCCGGGGCGGCGGGCGAACCACTCACACAGGGCCTAACAGATTTGGGACTGACCCCGCGCAAGACGCGGCAGTAGGTCCCCACCGGCCCGATACATTTGGCTTTGGTTCGGTGATCCGCTCGCCACGCCGTCACGCTGCGCAATCGCGGCGGCCCCCTGACCTCTTCGGTCGGGTGGGTAAAGCGGTCAACCTCTGCGCATTCGCGGAGGAAGTGGCGGGCATCACATACAGAACATGCCACAGTCCGCATATCGCGGGCTTTTTTATTTTGAGGTGGTGGCGTTTGGGAGTTAAGCAATTGCTTGAGATTGGTCTAAAGAAGCGTAAAGGCGAGATCAAAGAAAGCTGGAATGATCTTGCGAAGGGCACTCCCTTTCGTGACGGAGAAGCATTTCGCCTGTGGGTTAAAAACCAGGTCAACCCCAAAAGACGGGCAGAACAACCGCAACGCAAAGAAACGGTTGAAATCCACAGCGACGGCTCCCAGAGCAGTCACCGCCTGATCTACATGACGTTTGAAGAATCCAAAGACCCGGAATACTTGCTCAAGGCGCACGGATATAATGTTGAGGCGTGGGAACTGATATCAGCTCGGTCAAACATCTGGAACGCCTATAGCAAGCAAGACGGCATTCAAACGCTATACAGCAGCCGGATCACAGTCCGGCCGAGGAATACATTCACGTTCGAACGACTTCTTGAGAAGATACGATCCATTCAGCCGGTCGAAATTTCAAAGCCGACCGCTGAATATGAAGACAGTATGCTGGAAATACCGCTATTCGATCAGCATTTCGGTGTCTCGGACTATGAATACTATCGAGAAACGCAAATCCGCATTCTGACGAAGCTCATTAGTCGGAAATGGAAAGAAATCCTGCTCATCATCGGGCAGGATCTTTTTCACAATGACGACTTCCGGGGGCGTACAGCAAACGGGACACAGATTCAACAAGTGGACATGCCCCAAGCATGGGCGGATGCGCTGCGGTTCTATGGCCCGATTATTGAAACGAGCATAGAGGTGGCCGAGAGGGTCAAGGTCATATACAGCAAAGGCAATCACGACGAATCATTTAGCTGGACGTTTGTGCAACTGCTAAAGGCGAAATATCCGCAAGCAGAGTTTGACGATGCTCTCGTTGAGCGCAAATGTCATGTATTCGGCGACAACTTCATTGGGATCACGCACGGGGACAAAGCGCGGAAAAATCTGCACAACATCTTTCCTGTGGAATTTCCGTTGGAATGGAGCCGGGCGAAGAACAGGGAAATCCATACCGGGCATTATCATGTCGAGGATGGGAAAGACGTATTCGGCATGATGGTACGAACGCTCGCAACGCGAAACAAGACGGACAAATGGCACAGAGACAACGGATTCGTCGGAGCGCACAAACGTTTCATGCTTTTTGAATACAGCACAGAAGCGCTTGAGAGCATTCATTATGTGTGAAAGGTGGCGAGAAAAATGGAGCAGCAGCCAAATGGATATTGGACAATAAGCACGCAAGGAGTAACCGTGCGCGACACCATCCCAGGAATGGGAAAAGACGCACCAAAGGTTGTAAACGAACAAGGCGGCTCACAATCGCATTTGCCATATCGTTTTGACTTGATCGACCCACAAGCGATTTTTGCGCTTGCAGAGGTGCTTTATCAAGGATCGGAAAGACACGGAGAAGACAACTGGCGCAAGATACCGATCAATGACCATTTAAACCACGCACTCGCGCATATCTACGCATACATGGCCGGGGACACACAGGACGATCACCTGAGCCATGCGCTTTGTAGGATGATGTTTGCGGTGGCGCTGGAAAAGCGCGATGTAGGAAATAAGGAATGTGAACCTAAGGATGAGATGAGACAAGGTGAATGGGTCAACATCACAACCAAGTCTGATTTGGAAGAAGGATTCTTCGTACAAAAGAATGATGTTACAGGTGAGATTCGAAAACTGATAATTCATAAGCCGTGAGGGTACGAGGTTGGAGCGCGGCATAAAGCCGACGGGAAACGTCCCATTAGATGCAGAGGCGGGGGCAGGGGCGATATAGGCAAGGAGGGAAATCCATGTTAAAGGCGCATCTTGCGATTGTCATATTTGGCGCTGCGATTGCATTCGGTATTTGGTATGGCATCGGTTGGAGTATGGGTTGGCTGCTTAATGTAGGGATCAACGCCGAGGTAAACCGTGACGCATTTGAGACGGCGGGCATGGTGTTGGGTGGTATTCATGGCGGGTTCGTATTGCTGACGGGAGTTATCCAAAACTTGGCCTTGCGAAAAGTGAGATGAAAACTTAACCGAAGGAAAGGCAGGTGATGAGGGATGAGCCTTTCGCTGAAACAACAGAAGTTCGCTGATGAATATTTGATCGATTTAAACGCGACTCAAGCGGCGATTAGGGCGGGATATAGCCCGAAGTCAGCGGAGCAACAAGGAAGCAGACTGTTGAGCAATGCAAAGGTTCGCGCATATATCGATCAACGCATGGCCGAACATTCAAGACGCACAGGGATCAACCAAGAACGCATTATCCGGGAGTTGGCGCGGCTCGCCCTCGTGAACCCGGCCAATGTGGTTGATATGCTCACAGGCGAGATCAAGCCAACAGCGACGGAGGATGATCTTAACGCCGTACAGTCGGTTAAAGTCAAAACCATTGGATACACGGACGACGGCGAACCTCTAGTTGAGCGCGAAGTGCGATTCCATGATAAAAACCGGGCGCTCGAATTGCTCGGCAAACGCTTTGGGATGTGGCTTGACCGTCAACAAGTCGATGTCCAAGGCGCGGTACAGATCGTCGATGACGTGCCGCAAAAGTCGGAGAAATAACGAGAATTCGCGAGATCGTGTAATTTGCACTTTGTGTATGAAATAAATCGATGATGCGGCTGATAAGTAGCGAACAAAATCGCTCGTAATGGTCAAATTCGCCTGATTTCGGCGTTTGAACGTTCGGACATATGTACAAAATCCGGAGTTATGTACATATGTCTGTGAAGAGGTGGCGGGAGTGAGATGCAAGTTCGATTGACTGACCTGATTGCACCGTCCTTTTATGATGCGCATCACGCCATCAAAGAAGGGTGTGCGACACACTTCCTGCTCGGCGGTGGCCGTGGTAGTACAAAATCATCATTTGTTGCAGTTGAAATCATTCTCGGTATGATGCGCGATTCAAGCGCGAATGCGGTTGCGTTGCGTAAGGTCAAAGATACGATCCGCGAAAGTGTCTATGAACAATTGCTTTGGGCGATAGAAAAGTTAGGTGTAATACATCTTTGGGATGCCAATGTATCTCCGATGAGGATCGTCTATCGACCCACGGGACAAACAATCATTTTTCGGGGCGCGGACAATCCGAGAAAGGTTAAGTCCGGGAAGCTTCGGCATGGATATATAAAATATATCTACTACGAAGAAGCCGACGAATTCGCTATCGAGGATATACGGACAATCAACCAAACGTTTATGCGCGGGGGCAATGACTTCCGCGTTTTTTATGCTTACAACCCGCCTCGAAGCAGGAAATCGTGGGTTCACGAATACAGGAACAATCCTCCTGTTGGCTGGTATGTCCATCACAGCACCTATTTGGGTGTGCCGCGCGATTGGCTCGGCGAACAGTTCTTCATCGAGGCCGAGACGCTGCGGCAGCGGAATGAACTGGCGTACAGGCACGAATACCTGGGCGAAGACGTAGGCACGGGTGGTGAGGTATTCCGCAACCTCACGCTGCGCCGGATCAGCGATGACGAGATCGCGACGTTTGACCGGATCAAGCGTGGCCTTGACTTTGGTTTTGCATCACACCCGACGCATTACGCTGTCATGCACTATGACGCCACGCGTCGAAGGTTGTTCATCTTCCACGAGGTCCACAAGGTCAGCATGAGCAATAGGGCGTTGGCGGACGCCATCAAGGCCGAGAACAAGAGCAATGCCCGAGTGACTGCCGACAGCGCTGAGCCGCGGACGATCGCGGAGCTTCGAAATCTCGGTCTCAACATCGCCGGCGCGAAGAAAGGCCCTGACAGCGTGGAGCATGGCATGAAATTCCTCGAAGACCTAGACGAAATCGTGATCGACCCGATTCGTTGCCCGAACACAGCGCGAGAATTCGAGGGATACGAGTTGGAGCCGGATGGCAACGGCGGATGGAAAGATGGCTACCCGGACCGGGACAACCACAGCATAGACGCCGCGAGATACGCGCTTGAGGATGAAATGAGATACGCGAAATTGCGCGTCGGCAACAAGGCGAAGATGGGGGTGAGATAGCGACCATGAATGCCTTTATAACGGTCGAAATGAAAACTGCATGGTGGTTTATGCCAGCGCTGCGTGTTTTGCGAATGCTGGTTTTGCTTCGACTTGTTCGTAGATCAACTGCGAGACGATTGGCGGTAATTGTCGGCCAGCATTCCATGAGGTGTCGTGTCGGCGCTGGAAGATGGAGCAAACTCACCTTGCCGCGGGATGAACTGGAGGCGGCCGTGGTGGGAGGTGAATCGTAATGCCCATTATCCGTGACCGAACGCTCCTTCCAGACTGGAACGACATCCCGCCGGAAATGATCCGAAACTGCATACAAGAGCATTTGAAAAGCGTGCCGCGTCTGGACAAGTTAGAATCCTATTATCTCGGCAAACACCCAATATTGGCGCGCAACATGGACGCGAAAGGGCTACCGAATAACCGACTTGTCGCGAACCACGCAAAATACATTACGGATATCGCGGTTGGATATGTGATGGGTGATCCGGTCAAGTATGAGGGCGAAGGGATAGACGATATTCTCGAGGTATTCAAACGCGGAGATGTCGTTTCGCACGACGCAGAGCTTGCAAAAGACCTGAGCATCTTCGGCGTGGGACGGGAATTGTATTACATGACCAGCGACGATAACCCGTACCCTCGACCGGCATTGATTGATCCGCGACAGATTTTCCTTGTTGTGGATGATACGATAGAACATCTTCCGCTGTTCGGGTGTCACTTTTACGAAAAGCGAGACATCAGTAATTCCGTCGTGGGCTACTACGTGAATGTGTACACTGAGCGCGAGGTCATTCATTATTTGGTCAAAGACCTCGGCAGCCAGACATATGAGGAATTGGGCCGAGAGCCGCACTATTTCGGCGGCGTGCCTATCGTGGAATTCTGGAACAACGAGGAACAGCAGGGCGACTTTGAACAGCAAATCAGCCTGATCGACGCATATAACGTGCTGATGAGCGATCGTGTCAACGATAAAGAGCAATTGGTCGATGCGATCCTGAAACTCAAAGGTGTGTCGCTCGGAGACGACGAGGAAGAAGCTGGACGAACAATCCGCCTCCTGAAGGAATACAAGGTGCTGGAACTGCCCGGAGATAAAGACGCGGACGCTGCATGGCTCGTAAAGAATCTGTCTGAATCCGATGTTGAAGTCCTACGGAATGCGATCCGAGACGACATCCATCAGTTTGCGATGGTGCCGAACCTGACGGACGAGAACTTCGCGGCAAACGCCAGCGGTGTTGCGATGAAGTACAAACTGCTCGGTCTGGAACAACTGGCGATCATCAAGGAGCGCTATTTCAAGAAAGGCTTGCGCAAACGCCTTGAACTGTTTGCAAACATCCTCCGCGTCAAGGGCAAGGCGGTTGATGTGTCCGATGTAACAATCACCATGACGCGCAACCTCCCGGCTAACGACATGGAGGCCGCTCAAATGATCGCAACACTGAGGGATATGGTCAGCAACCAAACGCTAATTGGACAACTTTCTTTTGTGGACGATCCGGCCACGGAAAATCAGATCGTCGAAGAAGAAAAGGAGCGTAGCGCGGCACGAATGGCTCGCGAATTTGGCATGCCAATGGGGGATGAGGGCGATGTAAATGCGCAGGAGCAATGAGTACTGGGAGCGCCGGGCACAACAGCGCATGGCCGACTATCACCGCCAAAATGACGAGGTTGTGCGCCATGTCGTAACAGCCTACGATCGCGGTCAACAAAACATCCTGGAATCCATCGAACGCATTTTCGGCACATACCTAAAGAACAGTGGCATGACGCCGGAGGATGCACAACGCCTGCTGTCTGAACCCATCAGCCGCAGGGAATGGGAAAGAATCCGTGACCAGCACCGAAAGGCTAGGGATCCCGATATCCGTCGGCGGTTGCTGGCTATCTTAAACTCGCGGGCATATGCAGCGCGAATAACCCGGCGAATGGCAATGCAGGCGGACATGCTCGTACAATCAAAGCTAATTGCTGATGCGGAGATACGATTATCGACACAAGGATATATTGACACGATCAACGAGGCATATTACCGCACGCTTTTTGACATCCAGCAAGGCGTCGGATATGCCTTTGATTTTGCCACCATTCCTCGCCGGACGGTCGAAGCAATTGTCAGAAGACCGTGGAGTGGTGAACACTTCAGCAGCCGTATTTGGGACAATACGGACGTTCTGGCTCGCACTCTGACACAAGTCATCACCGGCGGCATCATGAGCGGTGCCAGCATCGAAAAGATGCGCAAGCAGCTTGAGGAACGTTTTAACGTCGCTAAACACGCAGCCAACCGCCTTATCCGCACCGAGACAACATACTTTGCGAACATGGCTGAAATGGAGGCCTACGAGGAAGCGGAAATCGAGCGGTACCGGTTTGTGGCGACGTTGGACTTGCGCACGTCTCAAATGTGCCGCCAACATGACAACAAGGTATATCTGGTCA
>Ga0207747_1000715_pt1 | contig 32009 bp, 33 predicted proteins | sample HigsolmetaGSP11D_FD_184839 | JGI IMG/M metagenome (GOLD analysis project Ga0207747, IMG submission 184839) | High solid enriched microbial communities from the Joint BioEnergy Institute, USA - SP1-1-D (SPAdes) | ecosystem: Engineered > Bioreactor > SSF (Solid state fermentation) > Aerobic >...
TCGCCCACGGCGGTCGCGGCTGGTGGTACGACGCCGCCGCCTTCATGACCCTCATGCGCGAGAACGTCTGGATCGAGATCTCCGGACTGCCCCCCAGAAAACTCCCCGAATACTACAAGAACTACGATCTCGAACGCCTGGCGAAAAAAATGATCTTCGGTACCGACTGGCCCGGCGTCCCCGGCCCCAGGGCAAACGCCACCGCTCTCCTCGACCTCGGCCTCTCCAGAGAGACCATCGAACTGATCTTCCACCGGAACGCCCGCAGAGTCTATCGGCTCGACGGATAGAGAGCACTTGCGTTTGACTGTCCGGTCAGTTATATTTGGGTGGAACGGAAGAGACGAGGAGGAGAGATGCGGGCGGTAACGGAGGAAGCGCTTCTGGAGAGGATCCGGGCGGGGCGTTTGATCGAGGACCCGGAGCAGGCGACCGAGCGGTACATTGAGGGGCTCAAGCGCACCCTGATCGTCTCGGCGGATACCGAGCTCATCAGCGCGCCGGCTTACATGAACGCGGCGAAGAACTTCGCGAGCCTGCCCAGCGTGAACAACTACATCACGATCATGGGGATCGTGCAGGATGAGCTCGGGCACGCGCACATCGCATACCGGATGCTTAGGGACCTCGGGGTCGACACCGAGGAGCTCGTCTACCGCCGCGAGCCGAGGCAGTTCAAGTACCCCTACGCCTTCGACGTGCCGCTCGAGAGCTTCACCGAGCTCGTCGTCGCCAACGCCTTCTACGATCGGGCGGGGTTCGTGCTCCTCTCCGACATCCACCGCAACTGCTCTTACGGCCCCTGGAAGCGGGCCCTGGTCAAGGTGGACCGCGAGGAGAACTTCCACCTGCGCCACGGCGAGAAGTGGATGCGCACCCTCTGCCGGGATCCCGAGAAGAAGGAGGAGGTCCAGCGCGCCGTCGACTGGATGTTCGTCCTCACCCTCGAGTGGTTCGGCCTGCCGGACAGCCAGAAGCGCCACAACGAGCAGATCGAATACGGTTACAAGGGTTCGACCAACGACCAGCTCCGCCAGACCTGGATGTCCTCGACCGTGCCCCTCTGTGAGAGCCTGGGCATCGATGTTCCTGCACATTACGACGAAGCGCGCGAGGAGTACGTCATAGACTGCCCGTTCCCGGCGGACTTCGTCGCGGAGGAGAAGCGCTGGGACTTCGAGAAGGGTGAGATCTCCTGGGAGGAGGTACTCAGGCGCTGGAAGAGACGCGGGCCGAAGAACGAGGAGTACGTGGCGCACCTGCAGCGCGGCTACAGGGAGCTCTACGGGAAGAACGGGGGATGAAGATGGCCGGTGTGGAAGAGGTGAGGGGAGCGCTCGAGGAGGTTCTGGACCCGGAGTACCCGATCAGCGTGGTCGACCTCGGGCTCATCCGGGGGATAGAGGTCGAGGGTAGGGTGGCGAAGGTGAAGCTCACCTACACCTGCATGGGGTGTCCGGCGATGGACATGATCCAGGACGACGTCAGGGAGCGACTGCTCGAGGTCGAGGGGATAGACGGGGTCGAGATCGAGGTCGTCTGGGACCTCTGGTCCCGGCGGGACATAACCGAGAAGGGGCGGAGGAAGCTCAGGGGGGTGGGGGTGGTCTGATGCGTCCGGTCGAGAACTACGAGGTGTTCACCGCGCGCCCGGGTGGTCCCTTGAGGCACAACGGCAACGTCCGGGCCGCCGAGCCCAGAGACGCCGCCGTCTACGCGCACCTGATGTACGACGAGTGGCGCTGGCGGGAGATGTTCGTCGTGCCGAGCCGGTCCCTCATACGGGTCATAAAGCCGCGGTAGGGGGTTGAGCATGGAGAGCTACATGGTCTTCGCCAGGACCGGCTACGACGAGCCGGTGGAGTACAAAGGGCACCTGGAGGCCGCCGGGGACGAGGCGGCGAGCAAAGAGGCGGTCGAGCGTTTCGGGGAGGAGTGGCTCGAGCTCGTACTGGTACCCGAGCGCGAGGTCTACTGGGTGCAGAGACAGGAAGAGGAGGTCGAGGTATGAGCTTCGGGCGCGAGGGTACCGACGAGGTCGCTCCCGGACGCGGCACCTTCGAGGAGTTCATCGTCGAGGACGACGAGGCGCTCGCGGCGCTCGTCAACCTGATCGCGGTCCTCGCCGACAACGAGTACTTCATGGGGCGCCGGATCTCGGAGTGGGCCGACGCCGGACCGCTGCTCGAGTCCACCGCGGCCTGCGCCGCTATAACCCAGGACAAGCTCGGGGAGTCGCGCATCCTCTACCCGCTCTTGGAGGAGCTGCCCTGGCCCAACCCGCCCGCCACCCTGCAGGACGAGGCCGACCGCGCGCGCCGCTACTCGGTGAGCTTCCTGGACGAGCCGTTCGAGAGCTGGTCCGACGTGGTCGCCGCGCTCGCGCTCATCAACCCGGCGCTCAACGTCGTGCTCGAGGCCGTCTCGAACTCGAAGTACGAGAACCTGGCCAAACGCGCCACCCGCATCCTGGACGAGGAACGCCTCACCTCCGCCTACGCGGAGAGCCTGGTGCGTCAGCTCGCCTACGAAGAGCGCGGCAGGAAGCTCCTGCAGGAGCGGGTCGAGCGGCTCCTGCCCGAGATGCTCTGCTGGTTCGGCCCCGAGGGCGAGGAAGGGCTCGAACGCCTCGAGCGTGAGGGGCTCGCGAGCATGACCAACGAGCAGATGCGCCAGCGCTACCTGGACAGGGTCGTGCCGCTGCTCGAGGAGGTTGGCATCGACGTGCCGGTAGAGCGAAACGAAAGCGAGAAGAGATGGGAATACGGAGAACTCCCGTGGAGCGAGTGGAACCAGCTTCAGCGCAGGCTCGAGAGGAAGAAGAGCGTGGTCTAGAGTGTCCCTGGTGCGGCTCGGATGACGTCGAGCGCGTCTCGGAGTACGGCCAGCACCTGATGGTCGCGCAGTACATCTGTCGTGCGTGCCACAGCCCGTTCGAGCGCATAAAGCGGTGAGCGGGCTGCGCATCGAACGCGAGGGCGGCGTCCTCCTGCTGACGCTCGACCGTCCCGAGCGGCGCAACGCGCTCGACGAGGGGATGCAGGACGCCCTGCTCGGCGCCCTCGCCGAGGCGGAGACCGACCGCAGCGTGCGCGGGGTGGTGATAACCGGCAGCGGGGAGGCGTTCTCCGCCGGGGGCGACCTCTCGCGCTTCGAGCGGGAGTGGGACCCGGCCGGGTTTCGGGCGCACAGCCACGAGCTCACCCGCCTCGTCTCGACGATAGAGCGGATCGAGAAGCCGGTCGTAGCCGCGATAAACGGGCTCGCCACCGGGGCCGGGACCCAGCTCGCGCTCTCCTGCGACCTCAGGGTCGCCTCCGAGCGGGCGCGGTTTCTGTTCCGGGAGGGGATGATCGGGTTGATCCCCAGTCACGGCGGGTGCGTCAGGCTCGTCAAGCTCGTCGGGCTCGCCCGCGCGCGGGACATCCTGCTCGGCGGGGAGGATCTCGACGCCGAAGCGGCCTTCCGCCACGGGCTCGTCACCTGCGTCGTGCCGCCCGAGAGGCTGCTGGAGGAGGCGAGAGAACGGCTCGGGCGCATCTTCCTGCGTGCACCGCAGTCCTACGGGCTCGCCAAGCGGCTGCTGTACCTCTCGGCGAGCGTGGACATGGAGAGCGGGCTCTTCGCCGAGAGCCTCGCGCAGAGCCTCCTGGTGCAGACGGAGGATCACAGGGAAGGTGTCCGGGCGGCGCGCGAGAGGCGTGCCCCCGAGTTCGAGGGGAGGTAGGAGTACTTGGCGCATCTGCTGGCCTTCGGGGGCAGGGAACCACGGGTGGCGGAGGACGCCTTCGTGGCGCCGAACGCGACCCTCGTCGGGGACGTGGTCGTCGAGTCGGGGGCGAGCGTGTGGTTCGGCGCCGTTCTGCGGGGGGACTTCAACCGCATCGTGATCGGTGAGGGGACCAGCGTGCAGGACAACTGCGTCATCCACACCAACGAGAGCCTTCCGACGCTCGTCGGCGCGAACGTCACCGTCGGGCACCTCTCGCTGCTCGAGGGCTGTACGATAGAGGACGGGGCTCTCGTCGGGATGGGGAGCATAGTCCTCAACCGCGCCCGCGTGGGGAGGCGGGCGATGCTCGCCGCGGGCACCGTGGTGCGCGAGGGGCAGGAGATACCGCCGGGGGTACTCGCCGCGGGCGTCCCGGCCGAGGTCAAGAAGGAGCTCGGTGGGAGCTCCTCGGAGTGGGTCGAGAGCGCGGCGCGCGAGTACCAGGCGCTGCGCCTCAGGTACATGACCTGAAGGGAGGAGAGATGGAGAAGATGCTAATAGGCGGCGAGAGGGTCGCCGCGCGCGGCGGAGAAGAGATGCCGGTCGTGAACCCGGCGACCGAGGAGGAGTTCGACTCGGTCCCAAACGGCGGGAAAGAGGACGTCGATGCCGCGGTCGAGGCCGCCTCACGGGCGTTCGATGAGTGGTCGAAGAAAGACCCGGACGAGCGGGCGGCGGTGCTCAGGGCCGGCATCGCCGCGGTCGAAGAGAACGGTCGGGAGATAGCGCAGCTGCTGGTCCGCGAGCAGGGCAAGCCCCTCTCCGAGGCGATGGGGGAGCTGCATCACCTGCTGCACGGGTTGAACTTCTACGCGGATCTGGCGAGCAAGATCCGGGGTTCCCACGCCCCGCTGCCGTCGAACCTGGGCAGGAGCTACGGGATGGTAATAAAGCGCCCGGTCGGCGTGTGCGGCGCGATAGTCCCCTTCAACTTCCCGCTCACCCTGATGGGGACCAAGGTCGGACCGGCGCTCGCGGCGGGGAACACCGTCGTCGTGAAGCCCTCCGAGAGCACCCCGCTCGCCACGCTCAGGGTCGCGCAGCTCCTGCAGGACGCGGGGCTCCCCGCCGGGGCGATAAACGTCGTGACCGGCGGGGCCTCACCCGGTGAGGCGCTCGCCGCGCATCCCCGGGTGAGGCGACTGGCGTTCACCGGGAGCACGAAGACGGGCAGCAGGATCATGCAGATCGCGGGTCCCGCCTTCAAGCGGGTCACCTGCGAGCTCGGCGGGTCCGACCCGACGATAGTCTGCCCCGATGCCGACGTGGAGGCGGCGGTCAAGGGTGTCGTCATCGGTCGCTACTTCAACGCCGGGCAGCAGTGCCTTGCCACCAAACGGGTCTACGTCTTCGACGAGGTCTACGACGAGTTCATGCAGAGCCTGATCAAACGCGTCTCACGCTACGAGCTCGGGGACGGGATGGAGAAGGCCGAGCGGCCGAAGGTCAGGATGGGGCCGATGAACGCCGCCCGCTACCGCGACGCGATAGCCGACCAGCTCCAGCGGGCCGTCGACGGCGGCGCGAGGGTCGTCCACGAGGGCGAGGGCAGGGACGGCAAAGGCTACTTCTTCGCCCCGGTCGTCGTCGAGGGGGGCCCGCACGAGGGCCCGCTGGTGCGCGAGGAGGTCTTCGGTCCGGTCCTCCCGGTCTGGAGGGTGCACGACATGGACGAGGCGATAAGGCTCGCCAACGACACCCCCTACGGGCTCGGTTCTTCGATCTGGACGTACGATGCCCGCCTCATCAACCGGGCCGCGGAGGAGATAGAGGCCGGGATGACGTGGGTCAACCAGATCCACTACGGTTACGACGAGCTGCCCTTCGGCGGCTGGAAGAACTCCGGCATAGGGCACGAGCACGGCCTGGAGGCTATGGATTACTACCTGGAGACCAAGTCGGTCGTAATCGGCGGGCTCGACTAGGAGGGGAGGAGAAAGAGATGGCGGTGAGCTACACCAGAGAGGGCAATATCGGGTACATCACGCTCGACAACCCTCCGGCGAACAGCTACGAGTACACCTTCATGGAGGAGCTCGGGCGGGCGATACAGTCCTCCGCCAACGACGAGGATGCCCGGGTGGTCATCCTGCGCAGCGCGAGCGAGAGGTTCTTCTCCGCCGGGGCGGACATCAAGGCGTTCAACGAGAACTCCGCCAGGGACAACATGCGCATGATCGAGCTTGCGCACGAGAACCTGGCCTACATCGCGGAGATTCCCAAGGTCTTCATCGCCCAGGTCAACGCGACCGCCCTGGGGGGCGGACTGGAGATGGCGCTCGCCTGCGATCTGCGCTTCGGGGCCGAGGGGGACTACCCGGTCGGCCTGCCGGAGGCGACGCTCGGGCTTTTGCCCGGAAACGGCGGCACCCAGCGGTTGCCCCGGCTCATCGGGGCGAGCCGGGCGCTGGAGCTGATGGTCACCGGGCGCAGGATCTCCCCGCGGGAGGCGTACGAGATCGGTATCTTCAACCGCCTCTTCCCGGCCGAAAAGCTCGCCGGGAAGACCCGCGAGTACGCCGAGACGCTCGCCGCCGGCGCCACCCGGGCGATAGGCGCCATCAAGCTCGCCGTGCACCGGGGTATGGACCGCCCGCTCCAGCAGGGGCTCGAGATAGAACGCGAGCTCGTCGAGCCCCTCTTCGAGGGCGAGGAGGCCAGGGAGGGGATCTCGGCGTTCATGCAGAAGCGCAAGCCGCAGTTTAGTAGGTAAGCTGCTACCATTAGATACACTCATGTAGAATAAAGCAATGGTTCTCGGGGCCTCGGCAGGTCCCGGCTGGTCCATGGCTAGAGTGGAGGGAGCGTGGCACGGTCTGACACCCTTATAGACGCCTCCGGCGACGAGGCTCTTGCCCCCAAGCAGGCTCACCTGATAAGGAGCGCTTACAAGGTGATGGGCGAGAAGGGGCTGACGCGTCTCTCGCTACAGGACGTCGCCGACGAGGCGGGGGTGAGCAAAGCCATCCTCCCCTACTACTTCGACTCCAAGGAGAACCTGACGCTGCTGACGATGCGCTGGGTCCTCGCGCGGGTGGCCCGGCGCATCCACGAGGCGATAGACGAGGTCGAGGACGCCGAGGAGAAGGTCTCGGCGATGGTCGACGCGATCTTCGTCGGGCCCGAATCGAACCGCAACTTCTACCTGACCTTCTTCGACTTCCTCGGCTACGCGGCGCGCAACGACCGCTTCGCCGACGTGGGGACGACCTTTCACGAGATCTGCAACGGCCTCTACGCCGAGGTGGTGAAAAGCGGGCAGGAGCAGGGCATCTTCGCGCCGCGCGACCCCCGCGAGGCGGCGACCGTGGTGCGGGCGCTGGTGGACGGGCTCTTCACCCAGTGGGTGCAGGAGAGGGACTGGGAGAAGACGCACGCCGCCTACCGCGACCTGTGCAAGCGTTCGATCCTCACCTACCTGAAGAGCGCCGACGATTAGCGTGAGCGTTCCTCCCTCCACCCTGGGTACCCAGCCGATAGGGGCGGCCTCGCGCGTCGCCGGGGGTGTCTTCCAGCTCAAGCTGCCGGTGCCCTTCCCGCTGCGCTTCATCTCTTCCTACCTGATCCGGGAGGAGGACGGCTGGACGGTCATAGACCCCGGCTTCGACTACCCACCTGCACGTAGGGTGTGGGAGGAGGCGACGGGGGATCTCGGGATCGACCTCGACCGTGACATCTCCCGCATCATCGTCACCCACCTCCACCCGGACCACCTCGGGCTCGCCGGCTGGCTCGAGGAGCTCTCCGGAGCGCCGGTCTGGATGCTCGAGGGTGAGATCGAGAACGCCCGCCGGGTCTGGACCTCTGGGGATGCGGCTGGCCTGGAGGGGTTTCTGCGGCGCAACGGTATGGACCACGATACCGCCCGGGGTGTCGCCTCGTTGACTGGGCGTGAGGTGAGGATGCCGCAGGAGATCTTCGCTCTCCGTCCCGGGGACGAGGTGTCCCTGGGAGAGGGATCTGCCCGCGTGATCCACACGCCGGGACACTCCGACTACCACTTCATGCTCTTCGACGAGGGAAGTGGGCTTCTTCTCGCCGGGGATCATCTCCTGCTCAGGATAACGCCGAACATCGGGCTCTGGCCCTACACGGCCGCGAAGCCGCTCGGGCGCTACCTCGCCTCCCTGCGCTCGCTGCGCGGGCTCGGGGCGAAGACCGTCCTTCCCGGACACGGCCCGCTCTTCCACGACCTCGACGGCAGGATAGACGAGCTGCTCGCCCACCATGCCGAACGGCTGGACGTGATGCACACGGCTTTCGAAGGCCGGCCGGCGACGCCGTTCGAGATCTCACGCCGCGTCTTCCGGAAGGACCTCACCGCCCACGAGATGCGCTTCGCGCTCGCCGAGACCCTTGCCCACCTGGAGTACCTGGAGGACGAGGGCCGGGCCGTGCGCCTGGCGGAGGGCGATGTCGTGAGGTATGCCCCCCTCTGATCTCCCGGACCCCGGCGGCGCCGCCCGCGCGCTCGGCATAGAGCTGCAGGAGGCCTCGCGGGAGCGGGCCATAGCCTCGATGGACATCGGGGAGCGTCACCTCGGACCCGACGGCGCACTCGACTGGGGTGCCCTGGTCTCGCTCTCCTGGGCCGCCGCCCGCGCCGGTGCCTGCTTCAACCGCTCCCCGAGCCGCGCCACACGTCCATCCGGACTCGACGCCCGCCACCCCCGTCCGGCCCGCGCCGGGCAGACCCTCACCGCCACCGCCACCCCGCTCTACGTCGGGCTCGATCGCCAGCTCTGGGAGGTCGAGGTGAGAGACGAGGGAGGCTCCCTGGTCTGTGCCTGCCGCTGCGACTTCGGCCCCGAGCCCGGGCAGACGCGTTAGAATGTAATCGTTGACCTTCCGGTCAGACAGGAATGCTGACCGGGACGCCTGAGGGGAAACGTTTGGGGAAGGGGTGATCCCATGAGAGACGTCGTGCACGGCAGCGGTCTCAGGCTGGAGCTGGACGGCCGTTCGCTCACGATAGACGATGTGGTGGCCTTCGCCCGCCGCGAGGGTGAGGCGGTATGCACCCTATCCGACGATGCGTGGGAGAGGGTAGAGGCTTCGTGTGCGCTGAAGCGGGAGTTGATCGGGCGCGAGGTGCCCATCTACGGCGTGACGACCGGCTTCGGAGACAGCGCGCACCGGCAGATCTCGCCGCAGAAAGCCGCCCGGTTGCAGCAGAACATGCTCCGGTTCCTCGGCTGCGGGACGGGGCCAATCGCGCCCCCCGAGGTGACGCGGGCGATGATGCTCCTCCGGGCCAACTGTCTGGCGCGGGGCAACTCCGGGGTCAGGCCGGAGGTCGTCGAGCGGCTGCTCCTCTACCTCAACGAAGACATCCTGCCGCTCGTGCCCGAGAGGGGTTCCTGCGGGGCGAGTGGGGATCTCATCCCGCTCTCCTACCTCGGGGCCGCGCTCGTCGGGGAGGAAGACGTCCTCTACGAGGGAGAGGTCAGGCCCTCGCGCGAGGTGCTCGCGGATCTCGGCCTCGAGCCGCTCGAGCTCGAGGCCAAGGAGGGGCTCGCGCTCACCAACGGAACCTCCTTCATAACCGCCATCGCGGCGCTCGCCGTCCGGGACGCCGAGGAGCTCGCCCTCGTCTCCGACCTGTGCACCGCGATGGCCTCCGAGGCCCTGCTCGGCAACAGGGGACACTTCAACGCCTTCATCCACGAGAACAAGCCTCACCCCGGGCAGAAGGAGAGCGCCCACATCATAAGCTCCCTGCTCGCCGACTCCCACCTCGCGCTCGACTCCGAGGAGATCTTCGCCACGGACGGGCTCGGGGGAAGGGAGTTCCTCGAGCTCGAGCGCCAGGTGCAGGACCGCTACTCGATCCGCTGCGCACCCTACGTCTCGGGCGCGCTGCGCGACACCCTCGATTGGGTCAGGCGCTGGGTCGAGATCGAGATGAACTCCTCGGATGACAACCCGCTCTTCGACGCCGAAGGTGGCCGGGTGCAGAGCGGCGGCAACTTCTACGCCGGTCACATGGCTCAGGCGATGGACTCGCTCAAGGTCGCCCTCGCCAACCTCTGCGACCTGATGGACCGCCAGCTCGAACTGCTCGTCGACGAGAAGTTCAACGCGGGCCTCACCCCCAACCTCATCCCTTACTTCGACGAGGACAGCCCCGAGGCCGGACTCCACCACGGCTTCAAGGGCATGCAGCTGTGCTCCTCGGCCATGACCGCCGAGGCGATGAAGCTCTCCGCCCCCGCCAGCGTCCACTCCCGATCCACCGAGTGCCACAACCAGGACAAGGTGAGCATGGGCGCGATCGCCGCCCGCGACGCCCGCTCCATCGTGGAGTTGACGCAGAACATTGCGGCGATACACCTGATCGCCGCCTGCCAGGCCCTCGAGCTGCGCGGGGAGGAGAAGGCGAGCCCGAAGACCCGCCGCGCGCTCGAACTGGTGCGCTCGCGGGTGCCTTTCCTGGAGGCCGATCGCAGGATGGACGAAGACATAGAGGAGGCCGCAGAGATCATCCGCTCCGGCGCGCTCTCGGAGGTGGTCTCCGGGTAAGGCGCGGGGTTCGGGGGGTGCTTAGAATGGGGAGAGGGAAAGGAGGAAGCCATGCTGCAACGGGAGAGACCCTGGCTATCCGTCTACGGGGGTAAGCTCTCGGGGGAGCCCCTGCAAGGTTCGCTCGTCGGATTCCTCGAGGAGGCCGCCCGGAAATACCCGCGGCACGTCGCACTCACCGGCGGAGGGCGCAGGGTGAGCTACTCCGAGTTCCTGGAGATGAGCCGTGCCCTCTCACGGGCGCTGTGTGATCTCGGGGTGAAGAAGGGCGACCGGGTGGGTCTGATGCTCCCCAACTGCCCCGAGTACGCGATCGGGTTCTTCGGGTTGCTCGGGGCCGGGGCGGTCGCCACGCAGCTCAACCCGCTCTACGTCGGGCGCGAGCTCGAGCACATCCTCGGCGATTCCGGCACGGAGACGGCGATCGTACACCCGTCGGTGTACCGGAGGATCAAAGAGGTCCAGCCCAGGACCCCGCTGCGGCGGGTGATCTGCTCCGACGAGCCCGAGGGTGGGCTCGAAGAGGGAGACCTCCTGCTGGAGGACGTGCTCTCCTCGGCCTCGGGAGCGCCGCCAGAGGTGTGGATAGACCCCGGGGAGGATCTCGCCTCGCTGCAGTACACCAGCGGCACGACGGGCGTCTCCAAGGGCGCGATGCTCACCCACGCCAACCTGCTCGGCGGGATCAAGCAGACGATGGACCTCCTGATCGAAGACCCCGGCGCCTTCCCGGAGAACGGCAAGGTCGTCGCCGTGGCGCCCTTCTTCCACATCTTCGGGATGACGATGGTCCTGCTGTTCGGGATCAGGATGGGCTGGAACCTCCTCACCGTCGAGCGCTTCAAACCGGACGTGGTGATGGAGATGATCCGGGACGAGAAACCCGTCATGGTCCCCGGGGTGGCGACGGTCTTCATCGCGCTGCACAACTACCCCGGGATGGAGCACTACGGCCTCGATGAAGTCCTCCTCTACACCTCCGGCGGCGCCAGCGTCCCGACCGAGCTGCTCCGTTCCTTCGAGAGGAGAACGGGGCGTCCGATCTGGGAGGGCTACGGCCTCTCCGAGGGCGCTCCCGCCACCTTCAACACCTATCTGCGTGGTCCCGTTCCGGGGAGCATCGGCGTCCCCATCCCCGGCACCGACGCCAGGATCGTGGACGTGGAAAGCGGGGAGAGGGAGCTTCCCCCGGGAGAGCCCGGAGAGCTGCTCATAAAAGGCCCCCAGGTCATGAAGGGCTACTGGAAGATGCCCGGGGAGACCCGGAAGGTCCTCTCCGAAGATGGCTGGCTGCACACCGGGGACATCGTGCGCATGGACGAGGACGGCTACCTCTACGTGGTGGACCGCAAGAAGGAGCTGATAAACGCCTCGGGCTACAAGGTCTACCCGAGGGAGGTGGAGGAGGTGCTCTACGAGCACCCCGACGTGGTCGAGGCCGTCGTGATAGGCGTCCCCGACCTCTACAGGGGTGAGACGGTCAAAGCCTTTGTGGTCAGGAAGGAGGGGAGCACCCTTACGGAGGAGGCTTTGATCTCGCACAGCAGACAGAGGCTTGCGGCGTACAAGGTGCCAAAGGTGGTGGAGTTTCGGGAGGAGCTGCCGAAGAGCGCGGTGGGCAAGCTCCTGAAGAGGGTTCTCGTGGAAGAAGAGCGCCGGAAGGCGGAGGGTAGAGGGTGAGGTTCGAGAAGGCGTTCATCCCGGCGGGTTTCTGCTGGTCTTCCCCCTTCGCCCGCTGGCAGGGACCGCTCGCCGAGGTGAACAGTTTGGATCTCGCCGTTCGGGTCACGGAGAAGGCGCTCGCACAGAGAGACCTCGCGCCGCAGGAGGTCGGATCCATCGTTTTGGGCTGGACCATCCCCCAGAAGGAGATCTTCTACGGCGCGCCCACGCTCGCCGCCCGCATCGGAGCACCGGGCGTGACGGGCCCTATGATCTCGCAGGCCTGCGCGACCTCGGTCGCCTGCATCCACGCCGCCGCGTCCGACCTCGAAGCGGGGGTGGAGGATCTCACGCTCGTCGTCACGACCGATCGCACCTCCAACGGCCCGACCCTCTTCTACCCCCGACCCTCCGCCCCCGGCGGCTCCCCCGAGGTGGAGAACTGGGTGCTCGACTCCTTCGCCAGAGACCCCTGGGGCGGGGCGGCGATGTACCAGACGGCCGAGAACGTCGCCAGGGAGGAGGGTATCTCGCGCGAGGAGCTCGACGAGATAGCTGCCCTGCGTTACGAGCAGTACCGGCGCGCGCTCGAGAACGACCGCGCGTTCCAGCGGCGCTACATGGTGCCGGTTGCCGTCCCCGAAAAGCGCGGTGAGCCCACCCTCGTGGAAGAAGACTTCGGCGTCCATCCGACCACGCGGGAGGGGCTGGCCAGACTCAAGCCCGTGGCCGAAGGCGGCGTCGTCACCTACGGCACCCAGACCCACCCCGCCGATGGGGCGGCCGGGGCCGTACTGACGACGGAGCGGAGGGCGCGAGAGCTGGGAAGAGGGGAGGGGCTCATAAGGCTCCTCTCCACCGGCTTCTGCCGGGTGGAGAAGGCGAGGATGCCCAAGGCCCCGGTTCCGGCGGCGAGAGCGGCGCTGAAAGATGCCGGGATCTCCCTCGCAGGAGTGGACGTGATAAAGACCCACAACCCCTTCGCGGTCAACGACGCGTACTTCGCCAGAGAGATGGGGGTCGGGGTGGAGGAGATGAACAACTTCGGCTCCAGCCTCGTCTACGGGCATCCGCAGGGACCGACGGGGATGCGGCTCGTGGCCGAGCTGATCGAAGAGCTCAGGATGAGGGGAGGAGGCGTGGGGCTGTTCACGGGGTGCGCCGCCGGTGACACGGGGGCGGCGGTGGTCCTGCGGGTCGAGGATTAGCTCCCTTCTGAGAGCCTCTCCTTGACCTTCTCCTCCCTGTCCTTCAGGTACAGGAAGACGTCCTGGGCGAAGCGGAGCGCGTGCTCCTCGTTCAGGTTGACCCGGCGGTTCACCAGGACCGACTCCAGGTACTTCACCGCCTGGTCGGCCATCCCGACCATCAGCTCCGCCTGGTGCAGTGTCTCCCGTCGCTCCTCTGGCGAGAGCTCTCCGGCCCTTTGCGCCTTCTCCTCGTGTTCTTCCAGGTAGCGGATGAAGTCCCGTATTCCCAAAACGAACGCCTCCTCTAGAACCTCGAGTCCTCCAGTATCTCGCGGGTGATCCTGTGCTCGCCCAGCTCCCTCGCTCGCTCCTCGGCGAGCCTGCGCGCCCGTCCCCGCAGGAACGCCGGTACCTCCTCGAGGGCGGCGAGCGCCTCTCCGGTCCACACGGGTTCCTCCGGTGCCGCCGGCGAGGGGCTCCTGGTGCGGCGCAGCGCGCCGTCCACCGCATCGGCCAGCAGTGCCGCCCCCCGGTAACCCATGAGCGGCAGGCGGACGAACGGATGTACCGCGGCCGGAGGGCAGAGCGGGAGGAAAGAGGCGCCGGATCTCTCCGCAGCCTCACGCTCGAAGTGCGTCGCTATGAGCAGGTCCGGGCGGGTGCGCTCCACCCTCAGGGTCACCTCCCCCGGCTCTTCGGCGACGAAGGTCTTCTCGGTGAACGTGCCGGCGTGGAACGAGAAGTCGTGCTCGAGGTGGGAGAGGTAGGTCCCGCTCCAGGCGATCTTCGCCCCGACCTCGCGCGAGAGAGCGTAGCCGAGCCCCACCGCGTAGGTGAAATCTCCGAAGATCGCGACCTTCTTCCCCCGCAGGGTCCGGGGGCTGAGAAGCCGGGCGTACCACGGCAGCTTCGCCGTCTGCGCCAGCTCCCGGAAGACGAGCCGCCGCACCCGCTCCTCGCTCGTCGAGCAGGCCTCTCCCACCGCCCGCAGCGCTGCCCCGGTGCCGGCCGAGCCGATCATGGGGGTGGTGATCCTCGGCATCCCGAAGCGTTCTTTGAGGAAGCGGGTGGCCGACTCGCCGGCCTCCCTGTAGAGGACGACGTTCGCCCACGCCCGGGGGAGGTTCCGGAGGTCTTCCAGGCTTGCTCCGAGCGGCACCCGGGCGTTCACCCCGACGCCGAGTCCCGCCAGGAGCCGCTGCAGCTCGTCCATCTCGGCCTCCGCCCTCGGGTCCAGTACCGGGGCGCCGAAGAGGTTGACCGAAGGCTCGGGTGTCTTCTCCTGGGGGACCGCGTACTCCCGGACGAGTTCGGCGAGCATGAGGTCGGCGGCCTCGTGCTCACCGAGTCCCGGCTTCTGCCAGGGGCATCGGAAGAGACGGCGGGGACGATCTTCTCTTGCCGGCAACCTCACCTCGGGCACCTCTTCTCCCGAGAGCAGCGCGGAATCCGAGCGGGCCACGATGACGGCGCCGACCTCGGGATACCGCCGCACGGCCTCGAGTATGTCCTTCTCCAGATCCTCCGCCCCCCCGCCCGCCGGGCTGAGCGAGACCGGCGCACGCCCTTCGTAGCGCGCCCAGGGTCCCCAGAGAACCTGGAAGTACTCCTCGTGGGCGGAAGCCCGGAAGATTACCCACACGTCCTTCAGGCTCGCGGCGACCCTGAGGATGCCGTGGGCCGAGGGGCCCTCGTAGACGCCCGCTACCACCCTCACAGCTTTATCGAGTCCAGATCTTCGGCCCGATCGAGGGTGCTGCAGAGGAACTCGAGCACCCGGCGGGCTCCGCGGTAGCCGTAGACCCCGAGCTGCATGAGCTCCGTGCTCTGGCAGCACAGCCAGCCCCGCGCGGCGAGCGGTACGTGGAGCCCGGGGCTGGCGACGACGATGTCGGGGCGGCTGCTCTCGATGCGCTCCATCTGTCCCTCGGGATCCGGCGCCTCGACCACGTCCACCTCACCACCCAGAGCCTGTATCTCCGCAGAGAGCACCCGGCGGTCAAGACGTGGAACGCCCACCTCGACTATGACCGCCCCGGCGTCTGCGAGGAAGCGCGCCAGCGGCAGCTCGAGCCCGGTATCCCCGGCGAAGAAGATCCTCTTGCCCCGGATACGGCTTCTGAGCGGCTCGAGCTCCTCCCACGTGGGGTGTGGTCCGCCGGCCCACTTCACATCCAGCCCTGCTGCGGAGGCCACGTCCTGCAGAAACCTCGAGGTGCCCCCGATCCCGATCGGGAGCAGGCTGCGCACCACCAGCGCGCCGCGCTCTGCGGCGGCCCGGACGGCGGTCGGCAGATACGGCGAGCAGGCTGCCACTACCACGCCTTCGCCCAGGGCGGGCAGGCTCGCCGCTCCGAGCCCGGGCAGCCCCCCCGCCACCTCGACCCCCAGACGGTCCAGCTCCGACGCGAGCTCCTGCCAGGCGCCGGGGGGAGACCCGGCCCCGAGCAGGACCACCCGGCGGGATTGCTCCCGGCCGGGCCTCTCCGGGCGCCCGGTCCCGAAGAGTCCCCCGAACAGACGGCCGGTGCGGCCCTTCGGCGGTGGTGTAGGGGCTATCTCGCCCGTGGCGGCGGGACACAGGTCGACGAGCGCCGCCAGCGCCCGGTCCTCCAGGTCGGTGGATAGGATGCGTGATCCCTCGGGCTCGAGCCCCACCGCCCGGACCGGCACCCCCAGACGCCTCTCCGCGAGCCGGGCTTCGAATGCCGCGTCCACCCCCAGTTGTCGCGCCGGGCGCCCGCAGACCACGAACACCGCGGCGATCCCTCTCAGGCCGTCGGCCGCCTCGGCTACGCCGGAGGCCACGCTCCCCTGTCTCACCTTCGTCTCCGGATCGAGCAGGATGAACCGAACCCGCTCTCCCGGTGAGTAGTCCGCGGTCAGAGCGCCCGGCAGCAGGCGGGACAGGTGTACTTCGGAGCGGGTTCCGACGAGGACGATGAGCACGTCGGACAGCTCTTCGGAGAGGCTCCTCAGGCCGCAGAGCGGCGAGAGGACGTCAGGTGTGCCCGCTTCGTCGAGGATGGTCAATTTCTTCCGGATCCCCTCCCGAGATACCGTCCCCCAGAAGACTAGTCTAGCGCGCAGAGGGTCTCGAGTGCCAGTTCCACCATGCCATCCACCGCCTCCTTGAGCGCCGCGTCGGAGATGCGCTCGGTCTCGTGCCCGGTGAAGGTGTCGGAGACTGTGAGCAGGCACCCCGCCCTTGCCCCGTGCATCGCGGCCAGGGTGAAGATGGCCGCGGCCTCCATCTCGACGGCGAGGACCCCAAGCTTCCCCCACGTTTGCTTGGGATCCTCCATGGGGTCGTAGAAGAGGTCGGAGCTGACGACCGGCCCGGTGAAGACCTTCCTCCCGGCCTCCTGCGCGGCGTGGTGGGCGGCGTGCACGATCTCGAAGCTGGCCGCCGGGGCGTAGGGCAGCCCCCGGGTGAGCTTCGAGACGGTCCCGTCGAGCGGGGTCGCGGCGGTGGCGACGACGAGGTCCCCGAGCTGCATCTGCGGGTGGTAGCCGCCGCAGGTCCCGACCCTGAGGAGGTTCCTGGCTCCGAGCTGCAGAAGCTCTTCCGTCACGATGGAGGCGCTCGGGCACCCCATCCCGGTCGTCTGCACCGAGACGGGACGGCCTTTGTAGGTGCCGGTGTAACCTAGCATCCCGCGCTCCTCGTTGACGAGCCGGGCCTCCTTGAAGAAGTTCTCTGCTACGTAGCGCGCCCGCCGGGGATCGCCCGGCAAGAGCACGTTCTCGGCGTAGTCTCCCGGCTCGGCGCGCAGGTGGACGGGGCTCAAGTCTCGCTACCTCCCTCCTCCGTTCTCTTCTACGGACCCTCAAGGATAGCAGGGAGAGGGCGGGGTGGCTCGTCGGAGATCCCGATCGAACGGACCAACCGCCTTCGAGCCTCTTCGAGGCCCCGCCCGCCTCTGTGGTAGAGGAGGGCCACCTCTCGCCCGCTATCGACGCCGTCCCCGACCCGGACGAGCACCTCGACGCCGACGCCGGGGTCCACATCATCACCTTTTCTCTGCCGCCCGGCGCCGAGCAACAGCGCCGCCTCACCGACGAGGTGGGCGTCGAGGCGGGCGACGTAACCGTCGCGGGGGGCTCTCACGGCCTCGACCTCCCCGGAGACGGGGAGGGTATCGAGCGCGGAAGGATCCCCCCCCTGGGCGGCGACGAGGCGGAGGAAGGTCTCGTAGGCCGCCCCCGAGGAGATGGCCCGCTCGACATCCCGTCCGGGCTCCTCCCGCCCCGCGAGCGAGAGCAGACGCGAGGCGACGGTCTCGGCGGTCTCCGAGAGGTCTTCCCTGACCTCCTCCCCCTTCAGGAACCGCACGGCCTCCCGCACCTCGAGCGCGTTGCCGACGGCGCTGCCCAGCGGCTCGTCCATCCCGGTGATGATCGCCGAGGCGGAGATGCCGAACTGACCGCTCAGCCAAACGAGCGTCCCGGCTAGCTCGCGGGCGTCCTCCACGCTCCTCATGAACGCTCCCGAGCCGCACTTCACGTCGTAGAGCAAAAACTCCGCGCCGGTGGCCACCTTCTTGGAGACGATCGAGGATGCGATGAGCGGCAGCGAGTCCACCGTCGCGGTCGCGTCCCTCAAGGCGTAGATCGCCCGATCCGCCGGAGCGACCTCCCCGGCCTCTCCGATCGCGATCCCCACCTCCTCGACCTGACTCCGGAAGCGATCCTCCGTGAGCGCGCACGAAAAGCCGGGGATGGACTCGAGCTTGTCCACCGTCCCCCCCGTCGTCCCCAGCCCCCGGCCGGAGAGCTTGGCGACCGGGAGCCCGCAGGCGGCTATGACGGGGAGAGCGGTGAGCGAGACCTTGTCTCCGACCCCGCCCGTGGAGTGCTTGTCGGCGCATCCCGGAAACGAATAGTGCTTCCCGGAGTACGCCATCGCCCGGGTCATCGCGAGCGTCTCCCCGTAGTTCATGCCCTTCAGCAGGATCGCCATGAGTAGGGCGGACATCTGGTAGTCGGGGATTTCACCCGCCGTGTACCCGTCGACGGCTTCCTCTATCGTCGCCTGCGAGAGCTCGCCTCCCCGCTTCTTGACTTCTATGGCCTCGAGTATCCCCCGGCTACCGGCCACCATTCCTCCCTCTCCTCTTGCCCGGTGACGTGTTGCAACCGGCATGTCATCAAGCTCTTCACCGGAACCACATCATACCCGAGGTCTGCACCCTGCATGTGTAGCCGGCGGGGCTGCTCATCGTCGGGGGCGAACCGTGGTCGAGGGCGACACCCCGGGAAGGGGGATTCCCTTCCAGGATGCCGTGAGAGCGTGGTGGAGCGAATCTTGAACGTATTGGTGTGGATGATTTTCCCCGACATCATGAAACAGATCTGAGAGAGGAGGCCGTTATACGGCGGAGAACTTTTCTCCCGCCGGATGATTGTATCCTGGACCGTATGTTTTGGTATGTGCTCTGTATTTTGCCGGGCTCAAAAGGGATATTCACGCTCGCCAGACTGCACTGTTATCCAGCGCAGCTCGGTGAACTCGTCGATCGCAGCCTTGCCGCCGAAGCGGCCCCAGCCCGAGGCCTTGACACCACCAAAAGGCATTTGGGCTTCGTCGTGCACCGTAGGGCCGTTAACGTGGCAGATGCCCGATTCTATGCGACTGGCCACCGCCAGCGCGCGGTTCACGTCACGCCCGAACACGGCGGCCGAGAGGCCGTATTCTGTGTCGTTGGCCACCCGCACGGCTTCGTCCACCCCACGCACCCGCACCACACCGACCACGGGTCCGAAGGACTCTTCCCGGTAGATGTGCATGCCCGTTGTGACGTGGTCCAGCACGTGCGCACCCATCAAGGTACCCTGGCTCTTGCCGCCGGCAACAAGACGTGCACCTTTGGCGAGCGCATCGTCGATGAGTGCCTGCACACGTTCGGCGACGCTGAGGTCCACCACGGATCCCAGCGCTGCATGGTCCTGGCGAGGATCGCCCACCGTGAGGCTGTTCGCCTTGGCAGTCAGGCGCTGCACGAAGTCGTCGGCGATGGCTTCGTCCACGATGATACGCTCGGTGGACATGCAGATCTGACCCTGGTTCATGAAGGCGCCGAAGGAGCACGCGGCAACGGCGGCGTCAAGATCGGCATCGTCCAACACAACTACCGGGGCTTTGCCGCCCAGTTCCAGCAGCACGCGTTTGAAGTGCTCGGCCGCCTTGATCGCGACGACACGCCCGACCTTCGAGCTGCCGGTGAAGTTGATGCGACGCACGGCCGGGTGTGCGATGAGCCCCTCGACGATGGCCGGGGCATCTTCGGGCGCGTGGGTGACGACGTTTACGACGCCCGGCGGCAGGCCCGCCTCTCGCAGGGCCTCGCCGATCAGGCGGTGCGTGCCCGGGCACAGCTCGCTGGCTTTGAGCACCACGGTGTTGCCACACGCCAGCGGCATGGCCAGCGCCCGGGTGCCGAGGATCACGGGGGCGTTCCACGGTGCTACGCCCAGCACGACACCGACAGGCTGGCGATGGGACATGGCGAGCAGACCAGGCACATCGGAGGGGATGATCTCGCCGGTGATCTGCGTCGTCATCGAGGCGGCCTCGCGCAGCATGTTGGCGGCGAGCTTGCAATTGAAACCGATCCAGCCGGCGGTCGCGCCGGTTTCGGCCACGGCGCGGGCGATGAACTCGGGTGTGCACGCCTCGAGTTCGTCGGCTGCCTTGAGCAGCATCGCACGGCGGGCGCCCGGACCGAGCTGAGACCAGTCCGGGAAGGCATGCGCCGCGGCATCGGCCGCCGCAAGTGAGTCCTCCACGGTCGCTGCAGCCGCGCGGGTGGCGATCTCACCGGTGATCGGGTTGCGCCGCACGAAGGTGGCGCCGTCGCTGGCAGGGCGGTCGTCATGGTCGATCAACAGGTCGATCTGAAACATTGAGTCCTCCATACTGGTGTTGGGGATTTTGCTTGCGGGCTTGTTGCTCGCCCAGGTAATAATGGGCCCGACCGGCGGTTGGCCGCCGTGGCAAAAATAATGCGGGAGGGTCAGGATGACACCCTCCCGCAGATGTTGATTTATATGGCCGTGACAACGGACTTGGTCTCGAGGTAGTTCTCGAGCACGTCGTGGCCCATCTCCCTCCCCCAGCCGCTCTCCTTGTAGCCGCCGAAGGGCAGCGCAGCGTCGAAGACGTGGTAGCAGTTTATCCACACTGTGCCGGCCCGCAGGCGCTTGGCGGTCCTGTAGGCCTTGGAGATGTCGCGGGTGAAGACCCCGGCGGCGAGCCCGTAGCGGGTGTCGTTGGCCTCTGCGACGAGCTCCTCGGGGTCCGAGAACGGTATCGCCGCGACCACCGGACCGAAGATCTCCTCCCTGACCACGGACATCTCCGGCGAGGTGTTCGTGAGGATCGTCGGCTCGACGAAGTAGCCGCGGCTCCCGGCCCGTCCCCCGCCGACGTACGTCTCGGCTCCGGCCTCGCGGCCCTGCTCGATGTAGCCGAGAACCTTCTCGAACTGCTCGTCGGAGATCAGGGGCCCCATCTCGGTTTCGGGGTCGAGGCCGCTGCCGAGCCTGATGTTTTTGGCTCTCTCCGCCACGCCCTCGACGACCTCGTCGTAGACCTCCCGCTCGACGAAGAGCCTGGAGCCCGCGTTGCAGCACTGGCCGTGGTTGAAGAAGATGCCGTTCGCCGCACCGGGGATGGCCACCTCCAGGTCGGCGTCCTTGAACACCACGTTGGGCGACTTGCCGCCGAGCTCCAGGGTGACCTTCTTGAGGTTCCCCGCGGCGGCCTTGACGATGAGCTTCCCGACCTCCGTCGAGCCGGTGAAGGCCACCTTGTCGACGTCGTCGTGAGCGGCGAGGGCCGCTCCCGCATCGCCGAAGCCGGTGACGATGTTGACCACCCCGTCGGGTAGCCCGGCTTCCAGAAGGAGCTCGCCGAGGCGCAGCGCCGAGAGCGGGGTCTGCTCGGCGGGCTTGAGAACGACGGTGCAGCCCGCGGCCAGCACCGGCCCGAGCTTCCAGGCCGCCATGAGGAGCGGGAAGTTCCACGGTATGATCTGGCCCACCACCCCGACGGGCTCCTTGAGGGTCATCCCGAGAAACTCCCCGCCGGTCGTAACGGCCGAGACGGGGATGGTGTTGCCCTCGATCTTCGTCGGCCAGCCGGCCATGTAGCGGAAGAGGTCGGCCGCGAGAGCGACGTCCGCCGCCTTCGCCACCGCGAACGGCTTGCCGTTGTCGAGCGTCTCGAGCATGGCGAACTCGTCGGCGTGCTCCTCGATGAGCTCGCTGATCCTGTAGATGAGGCGCCCGCGGTCGGAGGGGCTCATCCTCCGCCACGGCGAGTCGTCGGCGAAGGCCCTCCTCGCGGCCCTCACGGCCCGATCGACGTCCTCGGCCTCGCCCCAGGCAACATTCGCCAGATGCTCCTCAGTAGCCGGGTTTATTGTCTCGAAAGTCCTGCCCGAGGCGGCCTCGACCCACTCGCCGTCTATGAGCAGCCTGTGCTCCTTCCTGATGAACTCTTCTACTCCGGGTTCTACCTGCAGCTCCATACTTCTCCTCTTGATCCTCGGCCGGACCTTGCGCGGCGTCATGACCGTTCCCCAGTGCACACCCGCTCGTCTTCTTCCTCCGTACCCACCCCCCTCTGCATCCGGCGGTTCTGGTTCTCCCTATGAGGATGGTTGCATCCGCGTATTTGCGCTATCAACGTCGATTTGCACAAAGAGTGTTTCTCCTGGAACCGGAGATGGTCGCATCGGGCACTCGTTCTCGGTGGTGGTTGGAATGAGAGAGCGCGGTGTGTACACACCGGAGAGGCTGCGCGAGAGTGTTTCGGTCGGTGTAACGGATCGGATGGGGGCGCTGTCTACATGGGTGTAGTTCGAAAAAACCTGAGGAGGTTGCTTTAGTTGGGCATCATATCCTGGATAGTGCTGGGGCTCATAGCCGGCGCCATAGCGAAGTGGATCATGCCCGGCAGGGATCCCGGCGGGCTGGTGGTTACTGTCGTGATCGGCATCGTCGGGGCGATCGTAGGAGGGGCGATAGTCGGTGCTCTGGGCGGTCCCGGGGTGAGCGGGGTGAACGTGGCCTCGGTGATCGTCTCGGTGATAGGAGCGGTGGTACTGCTCGTGATCTACCGGCTGGTGGCCGGCAACAGGGGCTATTCCAGCCGCAGGCGCTAGTACCTGGAAAGGAGTGTCATCAGTGGGAACCCTGTTGAGGAGGGTCCTCGTCACCCTCTTACCTTTTCTCTGGCGCAGATATCGGGAGAGAAGATCGCGCCGGGGAAGGTGAGTCGTATCGTGCAGATGATAGTGAAAGGAGTCTCGGGAAATGCCTGATAGAGAACACGACAGATCTTTCCGAGAGGGGTCGGGTGAGTCTTACACGCCTCCCGGCACCGCCAGGGAAAGACGTATGACAACCGGTAGAGGCGGCGAATCCGCCCGGATCACCAACGGACCAGGAGAGGCGGAGCGTCTGGCGGAGACCGAAAGGCAGCGCGAGGACCACCTGCGCTCGGAGATGGAACGGGGGACGAGCTGGATAAGTATTGTGCTCGGCTGGCTGTCCGCACTGGGCGCCGCACTCGTACTCTCAGGAGTAGTGAGCGCCATCGTGGGTGCCGTCGTCAAAGGTGGCGGAAACGACGTTTCGTCCGGCGGACTCTCCGGCCTGATAGGGCTCCTCGTAACCCTTTTCATCGCCTACTTGGTAGGTGGGTACGCGGCAGGTCGCATGGCGAGCCGGGGCGGAGCGAAACACGGCCTGCTGGTTGCCCTGCTTGGCCTGATCGTAACGGTAGTGGCCCTGGCGGCAGCAACCGTCGTCGGAGCCGGGTTCGCAGATCAGCTCAACAACATCACCCTCCCGTCTTCCCCTTCCACAGGAGCATCCGGGCATGATATCTCCTCGATAGCAACCGCTTCGGGCATACTCGCCCTGCTCCTCCCATTCGCCGGAGGCGTGATAGGGGGACTCTGGGGAGCGCGTACCGGGCGTAGAAGGGGCGTGCCACCCTGGGAGAGCCGCTCTTTGAGAACCGAAGGAGGTGAAGACTAGAGGCGAGAGATTAAACCTTCGTTAAAACGCTAATAATAGATCGACAAAATAGGGTATAACCACGCTGTTGGTGAGATCGACCCCGATCAACGAAAGGAGAGACTGATGGCCAGCGACAGCCAGCGCGACAAGGTGGAGGGTCTTGTGGACAAGGCCAAGGGCAAGCTCAAGGAGGCGGCCGGGGCCGTGACGGGCGACGAGGCCAAGAAGAGCGAGGGCAAGGCCGAGCAGAAGGAAGGTGAGCTCAAGGAGAAGAAGGGCGACGTAAAGGAGAAGTTCGGGAAGTAGCAGGCGAAGGGATAAATGGTTACGGGGCCGCCGCTGATGTGGTGGCCCCGGCATGTTTTACGGAGTCTTTATCTTCGGTGAGGACGGGTGCTTTGGAGCGGGGTCTGAGATACACATGGGTTTTGGATGATTGGGCTCGGATGTTGGTGTAGGAGGGGGGGAGAGGGTGTTGGAATATTGCGCGAGGCATCTTCGCGTTTCGCCTTCCCGGTCCTGTCTGGAGGAGGCAGTCTGTGTTGCGCTCGCTTTCGTGGCGGGACTCGGAACTGGCCTGCTGACGGGTTTGTTTGGATACGGTGGGGCTGGCCGGATCCGGGAGGCTGGTGGCGGGGCGGGGAGTGATCGGAAGGTTGCGCGGAGGCTGAAGGAGTCGGAACAGCTGGAGCGCGAGATTCATGTAGAAGGAGGGAAGATGACCGAGCAGCGAGAGAGGAACAGGCAGAGCCAGCAGCAGTCGGGTGGGCTGCAGAGCGGCCGGGGCTCGACCAGGATAGAGGACAACGTGGTAGCCAGGATAGCCGGCATCGCCGCCCAGGAGATAGACGGCGTGAGGATGGGCAGTGGTGGTGCTGCAGGAGCCGTTGGCAACCTCATCGGCAACGTCCCTGGAGTCAGCGGTCAGACGCGGGGGGTTTCCGTTGAGGTGGGCCAGGAGGAGACGGCGGTGGATCTGAAGATGACCACCGAGTATGGCAAGCCGATACCGCAGCTTGCCGAGGCTGTGAGAAGGAACGTCATAAGCCGCATAGAGAGCCTTGTTGGGCTTAAGGTCAAGGAGGTCAACATAGAGGTTGACGACATCTACTTCCCGGGTGAGGACGAAGGCGAGGAGGATCGCCGTCAGGTAGAAAGATGACGGAGGTGGGGTCCCTCGGGCCGATCGTTGTGGTTCCGAGGGATCTTGCCATATAGGTCGCGGTTCCTTTGGGGCTGCTCAGTGGATGGAAAGAGAGTCTTCCAGTGTTTCCGGGTTAGCCTGCAGCAGTGGCTTCCTGACGGGCTCTCCCGGGAACTTGCTGGCCTCGAAGAACCACCTCCTGGACGCAGGCATGCCCCACAACTGGGCGCGGCGAGGATTGCTGAGGTCCCAGCGCATTGGCCGGTCTTCGAGATCAATGAACTGGTAGTGGCTGGTGAACAGCTCGATCCGGTGCTGGTCTGGGTCTCTCAGGTACAGAAACAGGGCGTTGCTGATGCCGTGACGCCCAGGTCCGCGGTCGATCTCATCACCGAAACCGAGGCTCCCGGCCACGTCGGCCGCATGGATCAGTGAGGTTGCGTCCGGGACGGTGTAGGCGAAGTGATGCAGGCGGGGGCCGTGTCCGTTGGTGAATACCAGATCGTGGGTGTTGCCCTTGACCTCCAGCCACGTGCCCCATAATTCGTCGGTACCGTCGCGTGCGGTGTATTCGGATATACGCATGCCGAGGGTGGACCAGAATTCGGTGGCTGTCTGCACGTCGTGGCTGACGACCTGGAAGTGGTCCAGGCGCTGTGGAGATCCAGCCCGAAACTCGTTGTAAGACTGCATCCGCCGGTCGACCACGTCCATCGAGGCTGTCAGCTCTATATGCGTGCCGACTGGATCTCTAAAGCGCAGCGTCGGCCCCTGGTGGGGGATCTCCACGCGCTCACACCGGATACCCATGCCGGCAAAGTAACGCTCGGCGGCGTCGATATCCTCCGCCGTCCGGACGCGGAAACCGACATACAGAGCCAGAGGTTCTGATTCGACGTTGCGCAGCACCAGGCTGTGGTGGGCGGCCTCCTCCAGGCCGCGCAGGTATACGGTATCGTCGGTCTCGGCGGTGACGACCAGCCCTATAACATCGCGATAGAAGTCACGGCTGCGCGCGAGATCGGTGACCGCCAGGCAGACGTGGCTTGCCCGGGTAATGTTAAAAGGCGGGTTCAAGTTCGCGGTCGGCAGCATCTTCTGACCTCCAGTTGCTTTATGGCACAGGGTTTTGAGAATTATGATTACTTCATGATCGTGTATGCAGCGGTGCCATTTCCAATCCCTCGTATGCGATTATGTCACTTGCCTTTGCCAGGAGCGCGCCTGCCCTATCCTGACCACCTTCGGTGAGTTCTATGAGCGGCGGTCGGACCTTTGCTGAGGAGAGCTTGCCGGCCCGGTGGAGCACCCATTTGGCGGGCGCCGGGTTGGTTTCGACGAACAGCAGATCGGCCAATGGGTGCAGGGCATAGTGAATTCGCTGGGCCTCCACGACGTCGCCCCGCTGCCAGGCTAGGTACATATCGGCGAGAGAGCGAGGGGTGATGTTCGCCAGGGCGCTGATATATCCGACCCCACCCAGGGCCAACAGCGGCAGGCACAGCAGCTCAATCCCGGACCATACCAGAAAATCCCGGCCGCAGAGTGCGATGACCCGGGAGAAGTGTTCGAAATCCCGAGTCGTTTCCTTAATTCCGACGACGTTTTCGCAGCTGCGGCGGATCTCCAGCACGGTTTCGGGATTGACGTCGACGGCGGTTCTGGTCGGGACATTGTAGATGATGACCGGGACGTCTGGGAATTCTCGAGAGACAACCTTGTACCACTCTACCAGCGCCCGCTGGGTCGGCCTGGCATAGTAAGGGGTGATCAGTAAAACGGCATCGGCGCCGAGTTCGATGGCTTTGCGGGTTAGCTCCAGCGTCTCATCGAGCCTGCTGGATCCGGTCGCTGGGATGAATGGGATCTGATCGGCCGTCACCTCAGCGACGACCTCCATCGCCGCGATCCGCTCGTCGAGTGTCTGACTCGAAGGTTCACCCGTGGATCCACCGATCGACAGGCCAGTCAGGCCGCCGTCGCGCTGGAAACGTGCGAGCTTGCGCAGGCTGTCTAGATCTACCTCCCCCTCTTCCGTAAAAGGTGTGATTACCGCTCCGAAAGGCCCTTTTAGGGCTTCCAGATTACCTCGAAACCTCATTTGCTTGCACCTCTACCTTTCGCCCACTGTTCGTATCGCCGCCGCTGCTCTGAGCCGAGTGGATAAAGTCCTTCAAGGGATTCTCCTGCCGCCACCCGTTCGGAGATATACTGTTCCTCATGCTCCTGCTGCAAGGCGGCTGCGGCAACCTCATCAGCTAGGGCGGCGGGGATCAGGATTACACCATCACTGTCCCCGACGATTACGTCGCCGGGCATAACTAGCACGCCGGCGCAGGTGATCGGCAGGTCTGAGTCCATTGGCACGTGGCGGCGACCGAGCACCGCGGCGTTCACGGCACCTCGGTAGTAGGGTAGATCCAGCGCCCGCATCGCGGTGTCATCGCGGACCGCACCGTCGGTCACCACTCCAGCCCCGCCCCGGACCTTAAGGCGCAGCGCCAGAATGTCACCTATTGTGCCGGCGTGACGGTTCTCCCGGGCCTCGATCACGAGCACCTCTCCCGGCCCGATCGTGTCAATGAGGCGTTTCTGGGCGTTCATGCCACCACCACGTTGCTTGAAGACGTCTTCCCGCAGCGCCGTGTAGCGCAGCGTGCGTGCGACGCCGACCATGCGCAGATCGGGCCTTGCTGGGGTCAGCCCATCGAAGTAAGTGCTGTTGAGGCCTCTGCTGCGCAACTGCTGGCTGAGCGTGGCTGTGGAGACCGATGCCAGGACGCTGGCGGTCTCTGGCTTGAGCGTGTTGGAGGGGGCGGGCATTTACGCCAGCTCCTCCAGGAACAGTCTGAATGATTCCCAGGAACGCCGGTCGGCACGGACGTCATAGGCCATCACGTCAGGATTACCAGACTTGTCGGCCTGCGGGTTCGTAAAGGCGTGTTTAGTATGTCCGTAAGAAGTGACCTCCCACCTCACGCCGGCCGTGGTCATCGCCCTCTCGAGCTCGAAGACCACCTGTGGTGGCGACATCGGATCTTCTGCACCGGTTAGAATCAGCACCGAAGCATCCTTGTTGGCCGCAGACCAGTCGGTGCCAACGAGATCGAGACCACCGTGGAAGCTGACGGCCCCGGCGACGGTACCACCGACGCGCACGTACTCGAGTGCGGAGGATCCCCCGAAGCAGTAACCTACCGCGACCACCGGACCTTCTGTCACCTGTTCTTGGGCAAGCAGTTGCCGGTGGGCTGCATCCACCCGGCCGGTCCACGTCGCCCGGTCGTTAGCCATGGCGCCGATCAGTGGCCCGATTTCCTCTTCACCCTTCGGTATCCTGCCGTCTCCCCACATGTCGGCGAGTAAGACCGTGTAACCGAGTGTGGCTATCCTGCGCGCAGTCGCCTTCATCGGATCCGAAACGCCGAAGGCGTCGTGGATCAGCAACACTCCAGGCCGTTTGGCTCCATCCGCACGGGCCACCAGATGTCCGACCAATCTGGTCCCATCATGTGAGTACTCGACGCTGGCCTCCGTGAGGTCACTCATGTTCTCCTGCTCCTTGTGTTTTGGTTTTTGTCTACAAGCGGTCAGTGTGGGCGCGGTAGATCGAATACTCCTTGGTCCCGGGCTTCGCTTGGAGACCGCGGGGAAACCGTGATCGCCGCGCCCTTCTAAAGCTCCTGCCGGAGGAGCCCGAACAGTTGCCTGGGCCGAGGAACTTCCCGAGCCCGTACCCGCAAGGTTGGGTGTCGCAGGAGGGAAAGGAGAGCCATTTTGAGCGCCAGTGGAAGAAGAGAGGTGGGGATAGATGTCTCCAAGGTTACCCTGGATGTTGTCATCCTCCCTGACCCCCAACACTTCGTCGTTTCCAACGACGAGGCTGGCATCGACGCGCTTATCGGCAAGTTCGCCAATCTCCCAGAGGCTCTGGTGGTGTTGGAGGTCACGGGAAGCTTCGAGCGTCCCGTCGTTGCGGCCCTGGCCGTCTCGGGAGCAGCACTCTTTGTGGTCAATCCCCGCCAGGCGAGTGACTTTGCCAAAGTCACCGGGCAACTGGCCAAGACCGACGCTCTGGATGCTCTCGTTCTTGCCTGCTTCACACAGGCCATCCGCCCCACCCCCAGGACCATACCCGACGAAGAAGCCAGGGAGTTTGGGGAGATCCTTGCCAGGAGAAGGCAGAGCGTGCGCATGTTGACCGCCGGGAAAAATCGCCTCGGGGCGAGCACCTCCAGGGCCGTGCACTCTCGCATCGAAGCTCACATAAGGTGGCTCAAAAAAGAGCTTGCTCACATCGACCGGGATCTTGATGAGACCATCGAACAGAGCTCCACCTTCAGGGCGAACGAGACTCTTCTTCGAAGCGTTTCCGGAGTAGGTCCTGTGCTTTGCAGGACGCTCCTTGCGGAACTGCCGGAGCTCGGCTCCTTTTCTCCCAAAGAGCGCTCGGCCCTCGTAGATGTCGCTTCCCTTAACCGAAACTCGGGTACTTTGAGAGGCGGGCACACGATGTGGGGCGGCAGGGCGAGGGTTAGAGAAGCGCTCTACATGGAAGCCCTTAGCACTTGTAGGAGAAAGCTGCTCACCATCCACAACGCTGTGATGAGAGACCGTACTCTCTGGAAGTACTCTCATATTCTAACCCATGACTCCTCAAAACGGTTGCTTTCCTGTCTCGCTTCCTTTCTCAGGTCAGGTTTTGAGAGACCTCTGCCGCATGGCGACGAACGTTGCCTCGATTATTTCATCTTGGCTGAGCTCTCCGGTCAGCTCCTGGGTGACGGACCCGTCGCCAAAGACCAGCACGCGATCTGCGATCATTGCTAGCTCATCTGCGTAGGTGGAGGCGATCACGACCGCACAACCGCCGCCAGCAGCCTCGCTGATCGCGCCGAGAATATCTTGGCGAGCCCCGACGTCGACAGCTTGGGTCGGCTCGTGCAGCAGCAAGACCAGCGGGTTGCCAGCCAGCCATTTCCCGAGCAGGACCTTCTGCTGGTTACCGCCACTCAATGAACTGACCGTAATATCCGGTTCCGGCGGTTTGATGCTGAGCCTGGCGATCATCTGTCGGACTTCTTCGTACTGCCAGTCTTTGCCGACCCACAGCTGGTGGCCCTTCCGACGGACGCGTGGGAGCGTGATATTTTCCCTGATCGACTGGTCCATCATCAGGCCGAATTTCTCGCGGTCGTCGGGTACTAGGGCAACGCCGGCTTCCAGAAGTGTCCGGCAGGGGTTGCTCTCTTGCACCAGGTCGATCGTCCTGTTACCAACGGTGATGGTGCCGCCGGAGGCCCGTCTGGCACCACCGAGCAGGTAGGGGACTTGGTCGAATCCTGACCCGACCAAGCCGGTGAGGCCGACGACCTCCCCGGGACGCACCTCCATGTCCAAGGGTTTGACCACGTCGTTGGTTACCCCGCTGGCGATCAGGCCCACACCACGGTCGCCTTCCTCGTGGGGGCTGGCCGGCGGGACTTCGGTGTCGGTCGAAGTGAGCCGTCTTTCGCGCAGCTTCTTGGTGGTATCAAGGGTGCGACCGAGCATGTGATTGGTGAGCTCGACCTCCGATAGAGATCTGGTCTTCAGGCTGCTAGCGGCCACCCGTCCATCACGAAGCACCGTCACGCGGTCGGTATGCTCCAGAACCTCCTCTAGGCGATGACAGATCAACAGTACCGCTACCCCCTCTGCCCGGACGGAGTCGACTAGTTTATAGAAATGGTTCAGAGCGTCTCGGCTGAGCGCCCGGGTCGATTCGTCGAAGATGATCAATCCCTTGCCTGGCTGGTGATCCGTCAGCGCTCGGGCTATGGCGATAGTCGCCCGGGTTTCCGCGGGGAGCGTACCGGTCGGGGCGTCTAGGTCTACCTCACAATCCAGACGCTTTAAAACCGGTATCACGGCTGCCTTCTCAGATTCCCAGTCGATGCGCCGGGAGAACCGGCGGCGGCCGTAACGACCGAGCCGCAGGTTCTCTATAACGCTGAGCTCGTCTAGTAAGCCGAGCGACTGGTGTACGATCGCCACTCCGTAGCGCCGATTCAGTTCGGCCGGTGGCACCGGCAGGTCCAGCCGCTCGCCGTCAACCTTGACCTCCGCTCCTGGATCAGGAGCGTAGTATCCCGACAGAATCTTGGCAAGAGTCGATTTTCCAGCCCCGTTTTGCCCCACCAGACCATGCACCTCTCCGGCCTTGACCTCTATGTGGACGTCGCTGAGCGCCCGGTATTGGCCGAAGGTTTTGCTGAGGTGCTCGACACTCAGGCGGAGCGGAGCACCGTGCGAATGTTCCGTCATGAGACTCCCCACAGCTTCTCAAACTTCGTCGGGAAGTTCGTCGGGCCGAACCATGAGCCATTGTTCTGTGCCTCCTGGCTCAGCTGTAGAGACCCGACGTTCTGGCGAGTGAACAGCCGCATCGGGATATGCTCGGCCGGAACCGGCTGTCCCAGGATCATGCGATAGATTACATCCGCCTCCGCATAAGCGGTGTAGGGATAATCCTGACCGGCGTCTGCGTACAGATAATCTTTGTTTTTCAGCTTCTGTAGCCCCGCAAGCAATGCAGTGGTTGATACCCCCTTGACCTTGTTCAAGTAACCGGCCTGCTGAACTCCCTGTTGGGTAACCTGCAGGAACTGGTCGAATTCGGAGTAGACATAGTTGGTGTCCGGATGGCGGGTCAGCGCAGCGCTGGTCGAGCTGGGAACCATCGAGAAGTTCGAGGTGGAAACCTTGTTGATCGTCATGGTGCAATCTGGGCAGTACTTCCTGAACTGCGGCAGCGCACCCTCGCGTATGAACCCTATCGGGGAGGGGCCGTCGGTGACCTCGTTGATCAGCACTTTGGCCTTGCCACCTGAGTCTTTTATGATCCAGTCACTGACGGCCTTCTGCATTATCACCGATACGCCCGGCACGAACGTGATCTTGTCTTTGTTCGCTACTTTGCTGGCGAATGTTGGATCGGGCAGCTGATCGGCGACCTCGACCGCGATTCCTTTCTTTATGGCGGTGTCTATCTGGTTCTCGGCAAACTGCGGTGGGATCGCATCGAGGATGATGCCAGATGCTCCGTTGTTGATCGCCCGCTGCACGCAAGCGGCGGTCGCTGGGGGAGCGGCCTTGCCATCACACACCTGCAGATTCGCACCGACCGCCGCCACCGCTTTTTGCAGGTTCGCTATTGTGATCGCGAACTCGGGTACGGCCTGGGACACCGGGATGTAATAAATTGTCTTGCCCTTCAACCTCTCGTCGTTCTTCAACGGTGTGTCGGGAAGCTGATATTCCTTGACCGGCGCCTCGTAATTGGCCACCGCCTTTGCAACCGGGCTACTTGAGCCGGTGCTCTTGCTTGAACTATCGCTCGACTCGGCGGATGAACCACATGCGGCAACCACTGCGGCTACGCACAGAATGGATGTGACCGTAATGGCAAGCCGCGTGATCCCTACAGTTTTACGCCTTCTGGTCTTCTTATGGCTGGATCTCACTGTATTTGCTCCTCTCCCTTTTCTCGCACACTTGATTTCCGAGCCCCCACCTCATCATCAACCCAACTTGCGCCGCCCGATCAGCGTAGAGATCGTCACCGCCACCACAAGCACCGCCCCATAAAACACATCGCTTATCCACCCAGAAGCCCCAAGCAACTGCAACCCCACTATCCCCGTCT
>Ga0207747_1000717_pt1 | contig 31974 bp, 28 predicted proteins | sample HigsolmetaGSP11D_FD_184839 | JGI IMG/M metagenome (GOLD analysis project Ga0207747, IMG submission 184839) | High solid enriched microbial communities from the Joint BioEnergy Institute, USA - SP1-1-D (SPAdes) | ecosystem: Engineered > Bioreactor > SSF (Solid state fermentation) > Aerobic >...
GTATTTATGGATCAGGGTGTAATCGCTGAGGAAGGAACACCGGAAGAGATCTTTAATCATCCCAAGCAAGAGAGAACCAAAGAATTCTTAAAAAGAGTAGCAAGATAAAGGAATCAGTATGATGGAAAAGCCAAATGTTTTTTGGAAAAGAAAACATTTGGCTTTTGTGATTCCCTTTGGATATATCACAGAAATTTTAATTTTCTCCATTGTAAAGCATATATTAGAATAAAGAATGTAATCGAGGCAATCTATGATTATTCATGTAGTGCAACCTGGAGAAACTGCATACTCTATCGCAGAGTATTATGGAATATCCATCGATTGGTTAATTCGGGAAAATGGAGTGGCAGATCCGTTAAGACCGGTGGTTGGAAATACTTATGTAATCCTTTTCCCAGAAGAAACCTATGTCATTCAAGAGGGAGATACGCTGGAAAGTATAGCACAGCAGTTTCATATTACTGTTATGGATCTTCTTAGAAATAATACGTATCTGGCAGATCAGGGTGGCTTAGTACCCGGTGAAACTTTAGTCATCCGCTATGAAAATACCAAAATTGGTCGGATAGCGGTCAACGGTTATGCATATTCCTTTATTAATCTAACCACCCTGCGGAAAACATTACCTTTCTTAACTTATTTAACGATTTATAGTTATGAAATCACTCCGGATGGAGTGTTGGTTGATATCGAGGACACGCCCATAATTCAGCTGGCAAAGCAATATGGGGTTGCACCGCTGATGTTGTTAAGATTTGACGATATGGCATTCCTGGATAGGCAAAATTTTATGTTTCGTATCCTTACTGATTTTCAGTTGCAGGAAAAAATTATTAATGATGTATTAGCTGTAATTGAAAGAAAAGGATATCTGGGATTAACTTTGGACACACCGTATATATTTCCGGATTATAGAGAAAACTATGTTGCATTTATTAATACACTTGCGAATCGTTTAAGGGAAAAAGGTCTGATTGTATTTGATGCATTAAGCCCTAGTGCTTTTGAAATATTTACAGGTGTTATTTATTCGGAAAAGGAAGTTATAGATATCAGTACAATGGTAGATGGTACCATAATTCTAACCTATGATCTGGCCACAACTTTTGGCCCGTCCATTACTGCCATTGATTTTCATACGAAAGAGGAGCTTATTACAACAATACTACCGCTGGTACCTCCAAAAGAATTACAATTGGGGATATCAACGATAGGATATCGCTGGGAACTACCCTACGTGGCCGGTGTCTCTGTAGGAAATGCAATTTCTAATACCGGTGCAGTGCAAGTGGCAAGAGACTTTAATATAGAAGTTCAATATGATTATTTAGCCGAAGCGGCCTATTTTGTATATGAGGAATCAGGAAGAGAATTTTTAGTTCGTTATCTGGATGCCAGAAGTATGCAGGCTTATTTACAGTTAGCGTACCAGAACAATATGTATGGTGTGGCTATTTGGAATATTATGGAATACCTCTATGACTTATGGCTTCTCGTAAATGGGCAATTTGATATTATAAAAGTTATTTGATATTAAGCTAAGTAAATCGGATGCGGATCAATTATATTCATGGAATATTTGGTTAATATAAATAAGGAGAATGAGCAAGAATTGCCTATTAGGATACAGTTGGTGGCATCTTCTTTTTGCTTGAACTTTAATACTTATTGAAAAGTAGAAGTAATACATTAGAAAAGGAGTATGCAATGGACGAATTAAAAGAGATTACTATAAGTAATTTACAGAAGAAATATCGCAATAAAGAATTGTCTGTGAAAGAAGCTGTGGAAAACTATATAAAGCGCATCAAGAAGTATGATCAGGGGGAAAATGGCCTCAATAGTGTACTAGAGTTGAATCCGGATGCGATTAACATTGCAGAAGAGCTGGATAAGCATGAACAGGGAAATGATCAGCTTCTCTATGGAGTACCGATATTACTGAAGGATAACATAGCAACTGCGGATCGTATGCATACCTCTGCCGGTTCACTGGCATTGGCCGATTCGATTGCGGTTGCGGATGCAGAGATTGTTAAACAATTACGGCAGCAGGGTGCTGTTATACTTGGTAAAGCAAATATGACGGAATTTGCAAACTACATGACGAAGAATATGCCCGGTGGTTATAGTTCCAGAGGCGGTAAGGTTTACCACCCGTATAATCCCAAAAAGGATCCATCCGGCTCCAGTACCGGTTCCGCTGTTGCTGTTACAGCAAATCTTTGCACGGCATCGATCGGAACGGATACGTCTAATTCAATCATTGGTCCTGGCTTGTCTCATGGGATTGTTGGTTTGCGACCATCCGTTGGTGCCATAAGTACAAAGGGGATTATTCCAATCAGTTTCACCTTGGATACAGCAGGACCATTTACCCGAACAGTGGATGATGCCGCCATTATGTATGCTGGTCTGACCGGCAATCCGGTTGTACAAGCAGATGAAAACCTAAAGGGCAAAACCATTGCTTATAATGTGTGGAATATGGATAAGGTATCGCAAGAAACATTATCCAGGACGGAAGCAGTTATTAGAGAGCTTGAGAAGGCCGGGGCAATGATTAAAAGGGTTTATATCCCTAAGACACCGCATATTCTTAACATTATGAAATATGAGTTCAAATATGGCATCAATGAATATTTACGTAACTATGCAAAAAGTGATTCGATTCGTACTTTGGAGGATATCATTGCATTCAATATTAAGAATAAGGAAAAAGCTTTGAAATATGGACAGACCCATCTGATGGATTCTCAGATGAATACATCCGGCAAAATGAATGAGACCTTATATAAAGTCGTAATGCAGGATCGGGAGGAAAGAAAACGTAAAATTCGTGAGACATTGCAGGATGTGGACTTCTGTATTATGCTAAGTGACAGCAATATTCTTATGTATACAGGGCTTCCGGTCATCACAATCCCTTGCGGATTGGACAAAAACAACATGCCATTTGGTATCCAGATGACGGCGATTACCGACGAGGTATTGATAAGAAATGCTTACGCTGTAGAGAAAGTCGTAGGTCGGAGAGTGGAACCGAATCTAGCCAGATTTGCATGATTCTTAGTAAGAGGCGGAGGATTTGCCGTGAACTAAACCAAAGTAATTGGATGAAACCAGGAAGCTATCTTGATTTGATGTTTGATTTTATTTTATTTCGTATACATGCTATTATTAAATGAATAACAATGAAAAGCTAGGAGAGTTTGTAATGTACTTTTATGATATGATACCTTATCGAGTGAAAGAAAAATTAGAAACAAAAATGTATAGCCCTAATGAAACGATATTATTTGCAGAACAGGAGAACGATTATATTTACTTCTTAATGGAAGGAACCGCGGAAGCATATATACAAAGCCCACACGGAACCTTTGCCACTTTAAGTTTGTATGAAAAAGGGAGTTTCTTCGGTGAAATAGAACCATTCTATGATGGAAGGAAACCGGTTGAGATTACAGCAGTTACATCTTGTATTGTTAAACGTCTATATAAAAAGGACTTTCTATCATGGTTGCAATCGGATTTTGAGGCCACCAAATTTCTAATAAAAGAGTTGGCGAATAAACTGATACTTAATGCCGAATTAGTTGAGCATATACTAAGTCTTACCGTTAAAGAAAGACTTTTAAGAAGTATTTTGCTGCATTACCGGAGAGGTACTTTACAAAATCTCACAAAAGTAAAATTGACAAAAGAAATTAATACTCCTGTTCGGAGTTTAAATAGGGCAATCAGTTCCTGTGAAAGGGAGGGAATTATTTCATATGCGGACAACGTATTTTCCATTGTGGATATGACAAAGCTGCAAAAAAGTGTCCCATATTTATAGTTGGGTCAGTTGACCTTGATAGAGTTTCTCCTGTTAACTATACTGAAAAAAAGGAGAGATTTTCATGGATGAAATTAACCAAAGAATTTTGCGGAAAATAGGAATACAGGATTTCTTTGAAAGAGTATGTCTTTTGAATGCAGCAGATTTTAATTCTATTTTGTTGAAACTTTTTTCTCTTAGGACAACCAAATCTTCGCCACAAAAGGTCTTGCATACATTCAGAGAAAATCGCTTTGTTACTCCGGGGAGTTTTGATCCGATAAAACTGCACCAGTTGGAGATTGACTTATTATCAATGGCATCAAAAGCTGGTTTCAAAAATAAATTATTGTCCCCGGTTGCGCCTATTGGAAGTTGTAGTGTATTTGGATGTGTAAGCCAAAATAATGTATTGAGTGCCGTGCGGAATGTAGAGGTGCTTTCTGATTCGTCGAACCTCTTGGCTATCATGCTTTCCAACGATATATTAAATAATCAAATTGACAACGCTGGTTATACGCACTATGCGACAACTTCACGGGTAGTTAGAGGACAGAAATTTCAAGGCGAAAATTCCTACGCGCATTTTGGAGTTTTTTGCATAGTTTCCACAGCAAAAGATAGAGGCTCTTACATGTGTGAAAAAGAACTGTTAAAACAACATCTTCAGTTTTACAGTAAGCTGCTGCAGTCAAAATTCAATAGTAAGATGGCTATCGTATTAAAGCGAAGAACCGGCTATTCCGCTTATGAGGATTTTTTTGAAAAAATGCATTCCGTTGTTAAAGATATATTTCCCGATATTCCAATTACCGTTGATTATAAAAGCGAAAATAATAATTATTATAAAGGAATTAATTTTAAGATCTATATGCAAAAAGAAGGAGAGCAAATCGAGATTGCTGACGGTGGTTTTGTTGATTGGATTAGCAAAATGACAGGAAATAAGAAGGATCGATGTTTAATCAGCGGTCTGGGTTTGGAACGGTTGCTATTACTTTAGGAGAGAATTAGGAAATGAAATAAAATACAGTAGTCTTGTGGGGGTTTTGAAATATTAGGTTAGGGGAGGTATATTTCCAGTGACATCATTTGATTGGTAAAATTATACAAATTAAATGAAAATTATCGTATATTATTTAATCCTGTTGAATATTTACAAATTATGTATTTTGGTGTATTATGATTACAGCACTTGAATAAATTTACAAATAATATAAGGTTGCAATTATTCTATTTCATTTGTATTTACCCGATTATTTCCTTGTCCGGTTATTTTCTATTCTTTATTCTTTCGTTGTTGTTCTATGTAAGTAATCTATTAAGTTATTCATCTTATCTATCTAAATCATTCTAACAAGTCTCATTCTATGAAGTCCCAAGTTTACTTATCATTCATTTATATGGGAAAGGCATAAAGGAGGTCTTATCATGAAAATAGCATATTGGAGCAATGCCGGTCAAAGCGGTATTACGTCTAATTTAGCAGCCATTAGTGTGGCTGGCGTAATTCGATTTCCATATAAGATTATTACTTTGGAAAATCATCTTAGTCCACGTAATTTGGGATCTTTCTATCTGGGAAAGACCAAAGCAGATATGGTAAATGAGGTTGGAACAAACTATTATGAAGGGGGAGGATGCGAAGGACTGATACGAAAAATCTGCCGCGGTTATTATGATAGTGATATCCTTCCCTATTATATGAGGGAAATTATACATAAGCATTTATATTACATACCGCAAGGGCAAGTAATACCGGGCAAACTTTTTGATTATGAGTTTAATTCCTGTATTCATTCTGTGTTTCAACTTATCGATGAATTTGCTGAGATTTGCATGATAGATACGGCAAGTAATCATATGTTAAGTTCTAAAACGGTTCTAGAAGAGGCTGATCTCATTGTCGTTAATCTCTATCAAAATCCTTATATTCTTGAGGATTTTTTCTCCAACTATTCTACACTTTTATCCAAAGCAATCATTTTAATAAGCCAGTACAGCAATCAACGCTTATTCAGTATGAAAAAGATAGCTAAGTTATATCATTTTCCGCTGGAAAAAATATTTCCTATACCGTATAACGAATTTTTTCATGCCGCAATACATCAAGGAAGATTGGTAGAATTTATTACCAGTAACTACAATTGTTTAAAGGATAATCCGAATTACTTTTTCATACAGTCAGTAAAAAGAGCAACCTATGGGATTATGACTGAAGTATGGAACCAAAGGAAGGAAAAAACGGAGGATTTGGTGTCATGTGGCATATGACTGTACTGCGGATATTACTAACCCTTCTCATGGGGGGTTGGCTATATCACATTTTATTATATTTGGATGGGAAACGGGAATGTATGCATTTAAAAATAAGAAAACGGGCTAAAGTTTCGCTGCCAGGTCAATGGCAAAAGAAATGCAAGCATATCTATTATGCGGTGTTAACCGTACTTATCACATTATGTTTCCTACTAATCAAAATTTATGTATAGAGGTGCTTATGGGAATGCGAAGAAAACTTAAAAAGTCAACCAAGCAATATCTAACGGTTGCATGCATCTGTATTGTGGTTATCGGTGGTGCTGCAATATTGACATCATTGCTAATTACAAATCAGATCAAGGAGGAATATGAACTGAAACTGAAAGATGCCTATCATGAAATGGAGTCAAATCAGCGAAAAGTATATGTTGCGATTACAGATATAGAAGCAGGAGATTTTCTTACAGAGGATAATATCGAAGTAAGAACGGTTTATTCTTCACAACCGGAAGAAATTTATCTGAATGATAGTGGGGAAGGGAAAGTGGCTTTGGTTGACATCCCTTCCGGTACACAGATCATTAACTCGATGCTAACGAATAATCCGGTATCAAGTGAACTTAGGGAGATTGAATTTAATGCGATTTCGATTAGTTCCAATATTCGTGATAAAGATTCCGTGGATGTACGGATATCTTATCCCAACGGGGAAAGTTTTGTTGTGCTATCGAAGAAGCAAATAAAAGGGATTTTCCCTGAGACTGCAACGTGCTATTTTTGGCTGAATGAGGAAGAAATATTAAGGATGTCAGCTGCGATAGTAGATGCAGGGCTATATTCGGGCGCATCCCTGAATGTTACAAAATACATAGAACCCAGTATTCAGGAATCATCCATTGTTAATTATGTACCGAGTCTTTCGATCCTTTCCTTGATAGAAAGTAATCCCAATATTGTTGAACATTACTCCCAGGAATTAAATAAGGAAATACGAAAAGCTTTAGAAAATCGACTGGCAGAAAGTATGGAACTGGATGTCTCAGAGATTCATTGGGATATCAATCCCAACCGATTGCAAACGGAGATATTACCGAAGAAACCACCATCTCAAAACGAATCTCGGGATATGGATCTTGGTCAAATAGAGGAAAAAGATTTACTTTCCGATAGAAGAGACAACGAACCAATGGATGGAAATGAGGATCATACAACCGTAGATCCTAATAATGTAGTAGATGAAGAATCGGATTATTTCTATTATTCCCAGGAAAAAGAGGCAAAGGAGTGTGAAGTGGAACTTGGCGAGTAATATTGTTGCTTATATTGGAATTGACAATTTTGATAATATACTTTATTTGGCCTGTATTCTTACAAGGCTTGGGAAAAAGGTTCTTGTAATTGATCATTCGGAAAGTATGTGGCTGCAATATTCCATTCCGCAACCGAAAGGAAGTAATTGCAGGAAGGAAATTATAACTTATCGACAGGTGGATTTTACAATGCAAAGCATCAATCAGAAAATGAAGGAAGAATATGATGACATTCTCATTTTCTGTGGGTTTAACAAAGAGGAAAAGGATCTTGCGGAATGCACCAGAATGGTATTTGTAACGGATTTATTTCGATTTAATTATCATCGGATACCGGATATAACCTGTAACATGAAAGTCAACGGTAATGTTGAGCAGGAGCTTTTAATTAAAGATGTGGCAACGATTAAAATAACACCGGATATCATAATAGAACGAATAGGATTAAAGATTGATGAGAATCATGTGCAAGTTCTTTATCGTGATGAAAATGATTATACGAATAGTTTGGTTTGCCATTACAATGGCTCCTTCTGTATGAAAAGGATATCCAAACAGCGCAAAGCCTATTTGATGGAGGAAGTGAAGAAGCTTCATCCGGAAATCGATAATCAGCATATGAAAACAGCTTTTCGCCGTGCTGAAAAGGGGGATTAAAGAGTGAAAGTGGTATATTGGTCTTTGATGCACGGGCAAGCAGGCACTACAAGTAATATGCTGGCGAATGCACTAATCGCAGGGATACAGTATAAAAAGAAATGCTTATTAATGCATACGCATTTCAAATTTAACAATTTAGAAGCACCGATCGTAGGATGCAACACGAAAAATGCAGACACCGGTGGATTTTTCCTCGATGTCGGCTTGGATTCTTTGATACGAAGTTTTAAAGCCGCAAAATTAAGTGAAGAAGATTTAAATAATTGCTGTATCTCTATTCCTAACACCAACATTAGCTTACTTCCCGGGACTTGTAAAACCAATGAAGCTTCCTTTGCTTATGAGATGGATATGGTTATCATCAATCTACTAAGAGCAATGGAAGAATTGGTTGATATCATTTTTATTGATGTGTGTTCCGGCAATCATCCATTATCCCGTAAAATTATGGAGGATGCAGATATTATCGTCGTGAATTTAAGCCAGAATATTGGTATATTGGAAGCTTGTTTTTCAAAAGAGCATAATCAGATACTATCCTTGGATAGTCAAAAACGAAAACAACAAAAATTATTCTATCTAATCGGCAATTATGATGACAACTCGAAATATAACATAAGTAATATTCGAAGGCGCTATCATAAAGTAATGAAATACGGTAATTCCGGCATAATTCCATATAATACAGCCTTTCATGATGCACTATGCGATGGAAAAGCGATAGATTTTATTAAGGAAAATCTAGGATGCGGGAAAGTGGATGAAAATTACTATTTTATTACGGAAATAAGACAAGCTTCTGCTAAGATATGTAAATTGGCTGGAATGGATATTGGTAAAGAGGGGAGAAAAAACCAAGATGAATTATTCACATAGCAATACAATGATTATCACCCTATTAACAGCATTCCTTCTATTAACCATATATTTTATTTTCAAGAAAGATTTAGAGCCTGAAGAAGTATATGAGCAGGAAGATGTCTTTTCTATACCCTACTTAATAAAATCGATACGAATGTTATTTGATGAGATTACAAATCAGAACATTGCTGAATTATACTTGAATCGTTCCGAGACAAAGAAACGGGAACGGCAGAAGGTTAAATTAAAGACGGCGCTTCGTTCCTGTGCCCAAGGTAATATTGGTGAGAAGGAGTTTGTAAAGGATTATATCAAAGAGCTCCTTCAAAATAATCTTCAAATCAATGAAAGCACGATTGATTCGACTATCCCATTTGATGATTCAAGAAAATTATCGCCCCAAGATAAATTTGAGATATTACTTTGGCAGTATAAACGAGAATACCGTTATGATGCTTTTGAAATGTTGAGTAGTCATTGTGGATTTGAGAAACCCAAAGAGAACCAATATGGAGATTATTATGAAGTAAGCAGTGAAGATATTGATTATGCTTATGCCAGATTTGCAAAACCACTTACCTATGTGGACAAGTTGGAAGTATTGACACAAAGGATTTACCAAGAAGCCTATGGTTTCTCGATTATGGATGAAATCCGGGATATGAAAATTGATGGATGCTGCGGGGGAGTATCCGGTATGATAGCAGGACAATACAACTATATGGAAGAGATTATGCAGTCTCAGGATGTTACGAATAAAAGTACATATGATAGCTTTTGGGTATTTCTCCATGGTAAACCGATTCATCTGTCCTTTCTTACCTTTGGCAATATGCAAGAACTGATTCGTGTATGCAAGAACCTATATCTTTATGATAATGTTGGACATTTGACCTCCTCCAATGGGTACAAATTAAATTATTTACAGGATGGCAGCCGTGTCGTTGTTGTCCGTCCCAAATTAACTAGCGGATGGGCTTTCTTTGTACGCAAGTTTGACAGTGCAAAGCAGATGCCTATTGATACATTAATACGGGATCCGGGGAAAGAAGCGCTAATTGAACTAGTCAAATGGGCAGTAAAGGGATGCCTGAATATCGTATTATCCGGAGATCAGAATTCCGGTAAGACAACATTTCTGAAATCCATGATTCAATTCATTGATCAGAGGTATCCAATACGAACAACGGAACAGGAGTTTGAATTATGGTTAAGCAATACCTATCCGCACCTTAATATCACAAGTTTTCGCAGCACGGAGGAAGTTGGCTTAGAGGAAGCCATCAACCTACAGAAAAAAACGGATGCGGCAATTATGATTTTGGGCGAGGTTGCATCATTTTCGCTTGCCAATTCCTTTATCACTTTAACACAAGCGGGAACCAAATCTACCATATGTACCTGCCACTGCGTTACCACCAATGATTTGGTTGAGTATTTTCGTAATGCTTCCCTTTCCTGTGGAACTTTTACAAATGAACTGATTGCGGAAGAGCAGGTTGCCGGTGCTATTCATCTGGACATTCATTGGGAGAAGTCAGGAGACGGTAAACGTTATATCAGTCATATTACAGAGATTATTCCATTACCGAATGTGGAAGTATGGCCAAGTGACTATCAGGAATGTCTTATGGAAGCGTTAAAAAGAATTGCAAGAAGAAGAACTTACATAACCAGGGATATCATTGTCTATGAAAATGGCAGGTATGTGGTAAAGCATCCTTTTAGCGATCGCTCGATTCAAAGAATTTGTAAACATTTGAACCAAAACGAGATGGAGGAATTTCTTGCATTCAATAAAAGTTTGCAGGGGGTGCAGAGTGGATAAACAATTATTGCTTGTAATGGTTATCGCTTTAGCAATTGTGCTTCCGATTACGATAGCTATCATAAATGAAATCGATCGAAAGGATAAGGAAAAGAAAAATATAGGCATTTCCTTAGCTACGAGTAAGCGGAAGACGAATGTATTCATGAAAATATATAAAACTCTAAGCGGGAAACCATTGGTCAAAACCTACCTAGATCATATCAGGCGTAGATATGAGATCTTGTATCCTGGCGATGAGAAAGAGATTGCAGCACAAACAATGAAAACAGCCATGGTAACATGGATTAGTTGTCTGCTAGCGATAAGTATACTATGGGTTAATCAACTAAATTACATTAATCTATGGGTGGGCATCCTTTTAATCTATGTTATTAATAATGAAATCATTGGCTACATGATAAATCGAACCGAAACTAAGTTGTTAGAAGATATGGTAGTATTTCTATCAGAGGTTCGGCACAATTATTATGTAAATCGTATGGTCGATGATGCTGTGCTTGGTGCGATGGAGGGATTGGGTTATGAAATGAAAGTTCATGCGGTGAAACTATATAATATCCTGATCTCCAACAATCTAAAAGATGAGGTGGCAAAGTATAATGCCGTCACTCATAATAAATATCTTAAAATGTTTCTATCCCTATGCGTGGGAGTTTTAGAATATTCAGATAAAAAAGTAAGAGGGCAATACCTATTTATTTTTAATATTGAAAACTTAAAAAAGGAGATCCATATTGAGATATTAAAGCAAAAGAAGCTGCGGTTTTTATTTTCCGGAATCACTTTTGTTACACTTGCAGCAATTATTCCACTGAATGCAATCAAAAAATTCGGACTTTCTATGATGCCGGAGCTGGATTCCTTTTATAATGGAAAGTCTGGCATTCTCTTAGTTACCTTTACGCTAATTACCGCCATGGTAGTCTATAAAGTAAACAACCATTTAAAAGAAACCAAGCAGTTATTACCTAAGAAATACTACTATTTAAAAAGGTTAGAACAAATTAAAGCAATAAAACTTGCCTTGGATAATTATACCGAGAAACATTACGGGAAGATGTTGAAATTACAAGATATCTTAAAAAGAATGGGAGAAACAATCACTCCAAGGCAATTGCTTTTGCAAAGAATGATAGCAGCAGGGGTTGCATTTACTTTATCCCTTCTATTCATGTTCTATATCCATCAAAATAATCGGAACAATCTTTTAACCAAGGTTCCGAATCTAAACACGAATTTCTCTGTGATGAATTCCAGTCAGCAGGAAATGATGAAAGAGATCATTCTTAAAAAGGTGAATGAGTATAAGGAGTGTAAGAATGTTACCAAAGAAAATATACTCCGCGGTTTAGTAAACGAAAAAACATTTTATAACACCCTCCTGAATGAAATAATCGCTGAGCAAATTGAAAGTCAGGTCTTGCAGTTCAAAAGTGAGTATTTAAAATGGTATGAATTTTGTGGATGTATTATTGTTGGCATCATAGCATGTTACATTCCTTATTGGATGATTCTATTTAAGAAACGAATCCTACTCATGAATATGGAAGATGAGATTAATCAGTTTCATTCCATAATCTATATGATGATGTTCATTGATCATGTTACCGTAAAGGACCTGCTGGAGGAGTTGGAATTATTTGCCGTGGTATTTAAGCAGTCACTGCAGGAATGCATCAATAATTATAACAGTGGTGAAATAGAAGCACTTACCATATTAAAGGAAAGGGAATCTTATGCGCCGTTTAGGCGTCTTGTGGATAACCTCATTCGATGTGATGCTATGTCTATTGAAAAGGCTTTTGATGAGATTTCTTCGGATCGGGAAAACTACCATGATCGAAGGAAACAGGAGAATGAGATATCTGTTCAGAAAAGGGCTGATATTGCAAAACCTTTATCATGGATACCGACCGGTCTGGTTATGGCATATCTAACGTTACCACTATTATTAGCGAGTATCAAAGAATTACAAATGTTTAGTGAGGCTATGCAAAATATTTAAGAAAAGTATTATTTGTTAATCGTAAGACAATTTTTAATAAAAATATCAAGTTAGAAGGAGAATGGAAAATGAAAGTAAGTAATATGGCAGATGCAACAAAAGTATTAATTCTTGTCGCAACCGTTATTGTGGTTTGCGTATTATGCGCAGTCGGTTTTAAGATGGTAAATGAGGGAAAATCATCAGTGAATGCTAGTACCAATAACTTTAATAATATGACTAGTCAATATAGCGATATTGATCTTGCAATCTACGATGGGGCGAATGTTCAAGGGAGTGAAGTAACAAACCTAATAAGGAATGCAATTGAAAGCAAAGATTATCTTTCCATTCGGGTAAAGACGAAAGCTTCCAATGGGTATAAGGATTATAATTATGAATTCATTGAACCAAATAACGGAAGTGATACTTCGGGAATCAAATATGCTTCCTTGGATGAATACATTGGGACACAGGCGAACTCGCAAATAATCAAGGATAAGGCCAATGATGATTATATTAATCCTTCTGCACAATTTGCCGGAAAAGTATATAAGGATGCGAATGGCATTATCATTTGCATTGAATTTACGCAGATATGAGAACCAATTATATAACTGATGTAACCAAGGTATTTATCTTGGTGGCAACAGTGATTAGTGTTTGTATCTTATGCGCTGTCGGATTTAAACTTGTTAATGACGGGAAATCATCCATTAATGCAAATACCAATCAAATAAATGAACTATCTGCGCAGTATCAGGATATTGATTTATCATTATACAATGGAAGCTTAATCCCGGGCAGTGAAGTGATTCATTTGATAAAGAAAGCTATCGAGGAGAAACAGTATCTGGCAATCGAAGTGAAAACGCTAAATGGCGATTATGCGACTTATAATTATGCCTTTATCGCCGATGGAGATAAGAAAACACTAAAAGATATTGGCCAGCAGGGACAAACACCGATGTATGAAATTCCAACTCAAAAGCAAGATTATGGGTACATAAACCCCATGGCAATGTTCCTGGGGAAAACTTTCATGGATGATAAGGGAATCATTGTGTGTATCCATTTTGAACAACAACCTTAAAATAATTCATGAGTGAAACAGCAATGGGGGAATGATTTGAATGAAAGCAAATTATATCACCGATGCCACTAAAATTATGATTCTAGCTGCCTCAACCTTAATTACCTGTGTTTTAGTGGCTTTGGGATTATCTGCAATGCGCTCAGTAAGAAGTCTAAATGATACAGTAGTAGCGCAGGTGATAGAGCTTAATAATGATTTAAAGGATAGCGATATTAAGAGATTTGATGATATGGAGGTCTATGGGAGTGAAGTCTTGAATTTAATGCGAAAAGAACTGGGAGATTATGATGCCAATGAAAAGGCGCCTATCTACATTCGAATTATTACTTCAACCACGGACAACACCTATACGAATGGTTCTCAAATCAAAAACCTTCAAAACTTCACTCATGCCAATTATATTAAACCAACGGCTGTCTTTATAGGAAATGTTGAGATCAATGAGAACGATGTTATTTTAGGGATTCGATTCACACAGAAATAGGATTAGAAATTAGAATAGGAAGATTTTTATGGAGAATATAACTAAGTTCTTAAAATATGCATTTTCAATAATCGTGTTCATCGTTGGCATAGGCTATTTGATATTAAATACGAAGTCATATCATCAATCAATATCGCAGTTAAGGAAAGATTTAAGAGATAACCCTGTCTTGTATCAGCAGTATGTTTCGGAAGAAAATATCGTATCTTCTGCAGAGCTTATGGCAACTTTATTGCATGATCTGGAATACGATATTGAGATTCATGGAGTCAAAGTTAACAAGCAGGATCATATCGCTGAGAAAATTGATGCCTATGGTATCAAATATGCCGAGTATCAAAAAACATATGAATATGACAACTACGGGAATATCACAAAAATAATTTATAGCGAGCATCAATAGATACACTTTTCTTATTGTTAAAATCATTATCAGCTGAATATGGAATATACTGGTACTCCAAATGAAGTAAGGGGAAAGGCTGTGAGGAAGTGGATACGTTAGGACGAATGATTGCAATCCTGGTGTTGGCTTTATTTCTATTAATTTTACCGTTACAGTACTTAAATCAGTTTCATGTAGAAACCATGGATCATATGGTTGAAAACCATACTAGAGAATTTGTTGATAATATAAGGTATCAAGGGAATATAACTCTCAAAGACTATGAAGCATATATATATAAAATCAATCAAACAGGGGAGCTATATGATATTAAATTAGAATATGCAACTCCCAAAAGGTTTGGCGACCTTATATTACAAACGGAAGTAGATACGAGACAAGCATCTATAAACCCCGATAATCTGTCCTTTTTCAATGAAATACAGCCCATGCCCATAGGCACGTACAAAGAATCTGAAGCAGATCCGTCTAAAATTCTTTCGAGAATAGAAGTTTCCCCTTCATCCCAAAGCATAAAAAAATACGAAAAACCTACCTTTAACGTTTATGCTTACTATGATGATGAAACAAGCGAAATATTATCGGAAACAGACTACATAATAACCGGTTTTGATAATTCAAAGACAGGTGAACAATTAATAACATTATCCTATACCTATCATGATGTAACACTAACTTGCCAAGCTACGGTCATTGTAACACCTATGACAACCGTTTGTTCAATATGTGGATATGAATATGAGCTGGATGAGAATGACAAAGACTTAGGATGCCCTAATTGCGCAAGCACCATGGTTAGAATAGAAGCTTCACCAAAATCGGTAAATGTCAATTATGGCTGTACATCACCACCTGTAACGGTATATGCAATTTACGGGAATGGCAAAAGAGCTGTTATTCATAATTGGACAAGCGATTATGATCCGTTTGCAATCGGATTTCAACAGGTAACGATTACCTATGGCGGGTTGAAAGATTATATCACAGTGGAAGTTATGACACTTCAAAGGACTTGCTCCATCTGTGGAAATGAGTACAGTTTAAATCAGGATGGCAGCGATCCTGGATGTCCAATATGTAAAACCACGGTTGTAAGTATTAAGGCAGAGCCGGATTCAATCACAATAGGGTTACATGAAGCATTCGATTTGGAAGTGACTGCTACTTATCAAGATGGGCATACCGAAGTTGTTTATGGGTGGTTTACTGACTTGATACCTGACAGAACGGGGACGTTTCCGGTAACAGTTTATTACAAAGCAGTAACTGACCAAATTACGGTAACAATACTGGATGATGATTATATTGCATGTGAATACTGCGGTGAAAGCTATCATAGAACGAAGTATTCTGTATGTCCAACTTGCGCTATTACGATAGTGGGAATAGAAGCACGCCTAAGAAATGGAGGAACCAAAGTAGTTAAGGGAACGGCTTTGGACTTGGATATTATTCTTATATTTAAAGATACGCATAGAGAAATCGTTAATGCGGGATATTCCGTAAGTGGTTATCAACCGGAACAGTTAGGGGAGCAAACAGTAACTATTCAATATAAAGACTTCCGGTGCGTTTTCACCATGGAAGTAATCGATGGCTTTGCTAAAGTAACCTGTCCAAACGGACATGAATATCATTTAAATGATGACGGTAGTGATTCGGGATGTCCTTTTTGCTCAGCTGATAATGATTTGGAACAGAAAGTTGTTTATTATGATATTACTTATACATCTGCGATATTGGAGGAGCTTTATAGTAACAACATATTTGAAATGAAAGCAGGAGATTATATAACAATAATCATAACGAAGAAGAACAGATCCACGATATCGTTTGTTTTGGATTTATTAGGCTATGGAAAGAAGGTGAATAGCACATTAACATTAGGGGGTGAAATCATTGGATAGTCCATTGGAAATAGTGATAGATATAATCATAGCGATAGTAACCATATTGATTTTCCCCGTATTATTTTTCATGCAGAAACATGAGGCATTAACTCAAACATATGTAAAAATAAAAACAGAGGAGTTGGTGCAAGAAATTCGAAGCAAAGGTTATATTGATAAAGGTATGTATGATAATTATATTGAGGAATTATCTTCCACGGGTGTACTTTATGATATTTCCATGGAGCATATGTATCAAGCACTTGAACCGGAATATCGTTTTCGGACTCCGGAAGAAATAATGGAAGATCAAGACAGAAAGTATACTGGTGAAAATGTTTATCATGATTATCCAATAGATTCGGAAATCCCTCATGTGGAAGATCCGATTGATAATAGTGGATTAAAAATGAATGATGAAACGAATGAAAGTATTCTTGATGGTGCAGTAAGAACTCCGGCTAATCCGGAACATGTTCATACCAATGATTGCTATGCCGGACATGTACACAGCGGCAGTAAATCATTTACCCATATGCATAAGCATACATCTTCTTGTGTAAATTACTTAAGCAGAGCAGATGCATACGTTACCTGCCGTAATTGCGGTGAACAATATGTATGGACGAATGCGGAATACTATTGGAATACAGCAACGAATAAGCATACACTGATTTATACCGATGTAAGCGGTTCAAAAAACTGTATAGAATGTGGTTCAGCAAATTTACAAGTCACATTGAAAAATAACTATTCTTACAGTTGTTATTATAATATAGATGAAGATAATGATGGGTATTATGATACTGTTCCGATAGGGGTTGAAAAACTTTATCCCGGACAATCAGGTCCGCAAAGTGAAGAAATGGCTACCTATACGGATGGATGTTACCAATTCCATAAAACTAAATTTTTATCTGATCAATTTGAATATCATGAGTCCGGTGTGTTAAAAACTTCAAGCGTAAAAAAAGCTTTTAATAGATTGAAAGCAGATAAATTTCAAGGTTATTGTACTATTCCTCAACGATATTATGTAGGTTTAACGGGAGCAAGTAAAGAAGGCGAAATAGACGAAGATCCAAGCATTGCTTATATTTTGTATGAAGCATACAAAGCATCGGATGGCAGTATGCGATTCAAATTTCGGAGTTATTGGGTGTATATACCATCAGAAAACAACTTATATGGAACCGAAAATCCAGGTTTTCCGGACAATATGACAGCCGAAGAATTTAGTTCAATCTTATATGCATCTACAATAAATAATCTAATAAAAGATGTTCTTAACTATGATATCTTTAAGCATTATGTGGAAACCCCTAAGTTACATATTCGTTGGTTTGAAACAGAATATAAAGACGGTAGGCGATATACGCCATATGTTGATGCTTGCAGTTTTGATCATAGTTTGGGGACTAATAGATGGGTATCAATTTGCGGACAAGAGGAAGATAACACGATTGTATGTAATAAAAAAGTTATATCTTTGCAACCAACACATCCGATACAAGCGGTATATGTAGGAGAACCATTAATTACTACAGCGAATGCGACTTACCTGGATGGATCAACGGATATCGTTTTATGTAATACTTCTTTCATACCTAATACACCAATTGCAAATAAAGAGGTCATATTAACATATACGGATCAGTTAGGTAACGTTTTCATATGTAAGATAACCGTGACAGTCGTACCCAAAATGAAAACTTGTGATAATGGTCATGATTATAATTTAAACGTCGATGGTAGCAATCCAGGATGTCCATTCTGTAAAGCTTGGTTGAAGGACTTGCAATTATATTATCCTCAAACACCTAACATAAACATCTTTAGAGGTACAACATTACAAGAAAACGGAGTTACTTTACTGGCAACCTATCTGGATGGACATACGGAATATGTAACAACGGATTACATAGATAATCTCGATAAGTATTATGTAGGCATTCAGGAAGTTACAATCGGATATAAAGGAAAATATGTATCTCTTACAGTTACGACCAAACGAAATATAACGCTCTGTCCAATCTGTAATCGATATTATGAATTATATCCGGATGATACCGATCCGGGTTGTCCGTATTGCGCTGCAAAAACACCGATATTTACCGGAAATATCTTAGAATACGAGAGCAAATATTATGAAACTGATATTCTTAAAAAATTATATGAAGATAACGATATTTATTATTTTTCTTATGGAGACTATTTTAATATAACAATAAAAAACCGAAGCAAAGTATCAGGAGGAAACATTCTTAATATTTTATTTAGAAATATACGTAATGAATATTTTTGTGTCGTTAACGGTGGTTATATTAGAGAGGAAATAAAAAGGTATAGGTAAAAACCGTTAATAGTAGGAAGAAAATAAGAATGTTTATTGCTTTTACGAAAGTAGGGTGTTTATTTGAAATTGCATCATTTTACGATCACATTTGCATTAATCGCTATCACATTCATTGTTATCAGTGATATACGTATGGAGCATCTTAATACTGCTTTAAATAGCAAAATAGAATTTGACCGATGCATTGATACAGCAATTGATGATGCAGTTAGACATTTATTAGAAGTAGGAGAAAATAATCAAATTGTTATCAATAAGGAAAAAGCAATAGAAAGTTTTTTTACATCTCTCTATGCATCTTTTGGTATTCTAACGAATAGGGACATGCAGAAGCAATTGGACCTATATTTTCCTGTAATCGCTGTCACGGTTGAAGATGGCTATTATATATACTACTGGGATGAATATAAAGATTCTGATGAAAATACCTATGCGATCCACCGATGGTCTGAAAAGCTTCCCTATTTCTATGAGGATGAAAACTTCCTATATAGATTTACGCTCGATGATCATATTATTTTATTTGATAAGAATGACAAGTTAGAGCCAAGTGGTATACAAAAAGTATATCAACTTAATTATAACGATATCGGAGACAAGTTTCCGTATGCTTTTGATACTTCGGAACATATTTTGCTTAATCATGATAAATTTCATACACTTCGCAAGACTACAATAGCATCACTTATTGAGAATTCTATGGCTTATTATATTAGCCATCATAATAAAATCGCATCAAATTATGGAATTACCTATAATTTTAGTCTGCCTCCAATCAGTCATAATGAGTGGCTGCCGTATTTAGATAATTGCAGCATTTTTGTGGTATTTCAGGGATATCCATTTGGGAATGAGGCAGGAGATGTATATAACCGTTTCGCTTCCGCTGGAGCAAAAATATCTAAAGATGCATTGTATTACATAGAACAAGTGGATTGGTATCGAATATATCATCGAAGTGGATGCCCTGAGATGAAAGAGGACCGTTATCTTTTTGATACCGAACCATATTTTACGGTAGAAGAATGTGTCAATGAAGGTGCCTATGCTTGCCCGATATGTAATAATACAGGGATCAATGCACCGGAGTATTTCGTACATTAGTGGGGGCCCAATGTACTATATGGTATCAATATAAATTACATTGCGAAGAAAGGAAATAAATGGTATAATTTAGTGCAATATGTAAGAAGCATAATAGCAGGATTTTATTAAATATACAATTATAGGGGGAACGATTATGAATAAGAGCAAAAGAATCAAAGGGGTATTTTTTGTTATTCTAGTTACTGTAATTGGTTTCTTTAACTTCATTGTATGCAATTCTGCGAAAGTTTTCGCTGAAAGCAAATATATAAAACCGGAAGAATTTATTAAATCGTTGGTCGAAGAACTAAAACTTCCGGTGGATAGCGATAATTCCTACATGGATACTGCAATTAGCGTTGGGATTGTGAAAGAAGATGATGAATTTTCATCCTATTTAACCAGGGCAGATGTAGCCGTATTATTAAATCGTGCTGACGAGTATCTCTACGGTGACACGCTTGATCCGGAATTAGTGACTCTTGCGTTAGAAAAGAGAATCTCAGATATTAATAGCATTGATGAAAATAAACGTCTTGATGTTGTAAAGTGCTATCTAAAAGGTTTTATTAAGGGGTATAGCAATGGTAAATATTCTACTGACAGAGAGTTTCGAGGTAATAATAAGATTACTAGAACTGGTGCACTAGATACAATCAAAATGCTGAAAGATAAATCCCTTAGAGCAAAATTAAGTCCGGATGGACAACTGATAAGAACCACCAATCTTCCGAAATATGCTGACAAATACCCATACATATTAGCAAGCTTTCCGAATGAATATTATGATTGGATGTTTCTATTTGAAGATGGAACTAGAAAAGAATATGATAAAGAATTAGGTGAATACGTTGAAGTACCATTCGTACGTTATGTAGACTATGCTTATCCTGTTGACATGGATAAAACAACGGATATTAAAAATTTTCCGGAAATAAGGGATCAATATCTAGATACCTGGTTTGAAAAAGCAAAGGTGCATTTAGAAACGATTTTTAATGCGGATTATAGAACGATTAATGATGAATGGGTAGAAACATTATTAAAAACCGATTATCAATACGGTTATTCAGTGGTAAGCAATAAAAAAAGAGAAAATATCGAATCTTATGTTAAAAGAATGAAGGAAAATAAAACGATTGTAGAAAGTGACATAATCGCTTTAGACAAATCAACATTGTATTTTTATAATGGGGACTATTACTTTAGGGCATACGTAAAATACCGCATTAATTCTTCAAAAATGAAAATTGAAAATATTCCTTATGAGAAAAATAATCTAATTTATACGAGAGATTATCTTTGGTTAAAAGATGTTAAAATAGGAGAATGGAGAGAATGTTGTTTTGAAATTGCTCTTACATCTTATGCAGATAGAGATAAGGGAAACTTAGGTGTTTTATATGCTTTGTTAATGGAGCCATTTTATACAGAACGCAAAGTTAAATAAGCTGAGAGGATGATAAAATGGTATGTTTGCAAAAACAAGCATAAAATATATATCTTTGTTTTTAATAGTTTTTATTTTAGTAAATTTCATCATTGATAATAATATTCGCATAAATGCATCTGAACAATGGGTAATAACAGATGATGCGGGTAAGGAAGTTAAAGAAAATAACATTACTTGGACAGGAACACATAATGCAGCCGATCCCAATGTTATAAGATATCGGACTATTGAGTATCGGATGAGTAGAAAATCATATGATACAGATAAGAAATTCACAAGTGGCAGTAATGCATCAATTGAAACGAAATCAATAAATGTTTCCATTGTAGATGAAAGAGTAATCGATGGTTTAAAACATGTCACCTACGCAATGAGTAGAAAAGATTTTATAAAAGCTGCAACCAAGCTTGGAATTGATGCAGAACTATTAAAAAAAGGATCGGCAACAGTATATTTAAATCCTGTATACGAAACCTATCAAGGGAAAAATACTCGTAAGCGTAATATCTTTGGTTTACAGGAAATGCTTGCTGCTGAACCATGGGGTTCCACTACAAGGAATTTATTACCCAATTTATATAACATACGATACACAATAACAGTAGATAATATTTATAAAATTGATGTTATTGCGATTGATACCAACGGTGATGAACTGGCGAAGTTACGCATTGATGAAGAAGTAATGTATAACCAAGCATATGATCCGGAAATCGAGGATGATGAATTAACACTTGATGTTCTTGGAATAGAGTATCATTACACAAATCAATGGAGCTATACCTTTGAAGACAGAGAAACAGAGAAAGAAAAAACGGTGTCCAATCTATCATCGAAAGTTTATATTAATCATATGCCGGATGCAAATTGGCTTACTATTTACATGGTTTACGACAAAGAAGATAGCCCTCCATACTATGTTGATGTAATCGCAGAAACGCAGGACGGTGAAAAGCTTACCACCTTTGTTAAAGGGGATGTAGTTCAATCGGGAACTACATATAAATTCAAACCCTCTGAAAAGCAAAAATTCTTACAAGACAAATATTATTACAGTAATCGATGGTATCTAACTTATACCGATAACAAGACAGGTAAACTTGTTACAACAGAAGCAAAACATCAAATAGATATTTCTCAAGTTATGCCGGATGCGAAAGCAGGATCAACGGCAACATTTCATCTGATTTATGGATTAGAGCCGGGGGAAACGCCAACCCCTACACCTGAGCCTGAACCTGATCCCGATCCGGGTTGGGAAGCCCCTATAATTGAGCCGCCACTTCCGGATTATGCATCTATGCCATTTACTAAAGTAACGGCAACCGGAAAGATTCGTGCAGATGATAGAGGAAGTGAGAAGTTCGTAGCAACACAAGGGGTACCAACCACCGAAAGTCTGTATGGGGAAGTTAGGGCAACCGATTATCTGATTGGCTATAATTTTATAAAGAAGGTTGGATTAAAATATTATCCAATAACCGTAAGAAAAGATTATATTCTGGAATGGGAAGCGGCAACTCCGGAAGAAGAGTTAGAAGAAGGGGAGGAACCTGAGCAATTTTCGGAAACCGTAACTGTAGAACAGACAATCACAGTTCCAAGAGCTTATGGATACTGGGAAATTATAAATTTAGATTATTATCATATCCAATCTGCAACACTCAATAATTATGCACTTCCAAATGGTAGTATTACAATTACACCCAATTCTTCGTATTATAATGTCCCTAGTATAAGCTATTATCATTCCAATAGCGAAGACTATCATATTATACCACCAGCGGAAGCGAGTACAGGTATTACATTACCGACGCAGAAGCTATCCGGTGGTAAATCAAAACCTACAATTCCCAAGGAAAACTTCACACAAGAAGCCTATACTATGACAGGTAATATCAAAGTTAGAAGCGATCGGGTAATCTATCATGGCGTTACCGTAATGAGCGATGCGATTACGGATACAGAAGCACCGAATGTTAACGTATCGCCAATACAGCAGTGCTATACAGTGACAAATGAAAAAGTATTATATAAATCGGGACAAATTATTGAAGCAACGAAAGAAAATGGCGATTATGGTTCCACCGGCAACATAGTCTATCGTTGCCAAACTTCGGATGTGTCTTCGCAGGGCAATAGCCTTACTTATCCTATCAGCGGAATCAATAATGTAGTTATACATACTCCTGTACTATGTGTTCCGATTGTAGAAGCCAATAACCAAGGATTTGTCCAATTAATCAATCCGGATAATACGGCTATTCAACTAGTGTTAGATAAAGAACCTAGTTTATCTGATTTTACCGTAAGGATATCGAATACGGGTTTGCATAGTAATAAGCAAGGGTATTATACGAGGGATTTTTCCAGGTCATTACGAAATCCCGATGTATCCTATATTCAGTCTATCAATGGCATGTTGAGAAATGAAGTTAAGTTTCCTTTTGATGTATATATTGATAAAGGGAACGACGGTGATATTACCAATGATGAATATATCAAAGCCGGAGAATGGATTGTATTAGGACGTTCCACGGTGCGCTTTTATTTACCTATGTGGGTTGATGATGGTGTCTATGATGCTGAATTTCGAACCGTGGCTGTCAACTGTGTTGGTAACATAGAAAATAGCAACCAATCTAAGATTTACTTAACGGAAGAAGAAAAAAATATAAACAGAGCAAATTATGTTGCCACTAATACCGTACGTTTTGAGGTGTCAGGACGTATTTATGGACTTACCATATATGATATAACGGATTATCCCATATGGGAGGAGGCTTTTCGTGTACCGAATTCTACGGATTTTAAAAAGAATCATCCGGATAAATATCCTAATGGAACGATTAAGAAAAATTACAATAAGGGATATTTTTACGACTATGCACTCGGGACTAAAAATCAGTACGGAAATGATACGGGAAGAGATATGAAGTTTACCTTTCCATTGGTAAGTGGAAGCCATCCGTATTATAAGAATATGGGCATATTAAATACAGGATACATGGTGCGTTTCTCATTGGAAACAACAGGAACAATGTATACCGGTGGGAATTATATATCAATCAAACCAAGCTTTTATTATGTTGATAAGGACGGTAAGAATAGAACGGCGGTAGATCTCTATTATTCTGAATCATTTCATGGAAAAAATTATCCTCTTGTGAAGGTGGGAAGTAAACTTGATCAGACTAATATAAAATCGGTTAGAACAGGAGATATCAATCATGGTATTCCGGAAGCGGAATTGAAGCAAACCGCAGACATATTGAATATAAGGTACGGTGATTATATATGGAATTTTGACGATATGTTTACCTTCTCCCATATCCGTCTATCGAAAGTATTTCGCACTTTTGTAGGGAATAATTATCTGAAAAAATTAAAATCATTAGATTCCTATGAAGATGTAATCAGTAATGGTATTTCGGAAGCAAATATAGTAAAGAGAACACAACGATGGTACGGAGCTTATTATCTGCCTAATCGTGTATACGCTGTGGCAAAGGATTATGATGTATTTGGTTATTCGCAAAAACATGGAGTGGATTTTTCGGAAGATTTCTGGCTTAAAGATGGGTATATCATAGTAAATCTAAGCATTGAAGCAATGGATCCCTATGGGGAACGACGATTAAGCTATATAAACCCAATAAATTATACCGAAAATGGTAACTGTTCCATGTGGGTATTGGAGGGGCCACCACTGGAAAAGCAAAGTTACAAAGGACCAAAATTCAAGTTTTTTGCTGGTGATTTTATTATCTATGATACAAACAGAAAAGCAGGTGATAATTATTCCGGAGGAGCAATCTATTGATTAGCAGAGCAGCAGAGAATAGTCCTTTAGGGGCATGAATATTTAATATTAACCAATCGGTATCGAGAGAATAAAAAAGCAAGATAATTCATTCTATGAATGTCTTGCTTTTTTATTCATGGTAAGTGCATTACCAATTGCTCTTTTTGAAATGAACGGTAAAACATGATAATGTATTTACCATAATTCAATTTATTCATAGTAATCACGAATAATATGAGCAAAGAAAGAGCATCGTTGATATTAATCAACGATGCTCAGGGAGAGAGTAGATAATTTATTACAAAGAATACGAGTTAGCTTTGTTACAGTAATTCCTTAATTCGATCTTCAACAATATATAAATCTTCCGTTGGTTCAAAACGTTCCACTACATTTCCATTTCGATCGATTAAGAATTTTGTAAAGTTCCATTTGATGCTTGGTTTGTTTTTATAATCAGGATCTTGTTCAGAAAGCATCTTTTCTAATACAGGTGTCAGTTCATGATATTCATCAAACCCTGCAAATCCCTTTTGACTAGTGAGATATTTATATAATGGATGGGCGTTCTCGCCGTTTACTTCAATCTTTGAGAAAACAGGGAAGGTAATTCCATAATTGGATTCACAGAAGGTATGGATTTCTTCATCGGTACCGGGTGCTTGGTTACCAAATTGGTTGCAAGGGAAATCGAGGATTTCCAAACCCATTGCATTGTATTTTTCATACATATCCTGTAGTGCATCATACTGAGGGGTGAATCCACACTGGGTGGCAGTGTTAACTATCAATAAAACTTTTCCTTTATAATCGGAAAGAGAGACATCATTTCCAAAACGATCTTTTACTGTAAAATCATATATATTCATAGTAATCCTCCTATAACCTTCTTATATAGTGTAAGAATTTTTTTGATTTTTATTCAATACTTCGTAGGGTGTTCCATAGAAACTATCTATGAAAATCCAATTTAAAATATCCAGTTTATCATAAATAACTTCAACTAAATTGTTTGTAATTAAATTGTATACAATTTAAAATGGATTGTCAAGACCCATTCCTTATTTTTTTACGCCTCTATGTATTATTGAAATATTCATGAATAAATCTTGTCTGTATAAATATATATATGAATTTGCAAGCCAATGCGTTTATATATATAAGGGGAATGGGAAAGCCATTCTTCTTGTATAAAAAAACAGGAAACCATATAGTTTCCTGTAAGAATAATTAATTAATCATCATTACGATTTTCAATCTTATCTTCGTCAGATTTTTCTTCGCCTTTGTTAATAAGGATATGGACTTTATCAATACGATTTTTATCGATAGCAGCTACAGTAAAGGTGATATTCCCTTCGGTGACCGATTCCCCTTCCTCCGGTAAGTGATCAAGAAGGTAGATGATGTGACCTGCTATGGAATCATAATCATCCGACTGCAAATCCAGATTAAGACTTTCATTGATATCATCTAATTTGGTATTACCATCGACGATATATTCGTTTTCTGATATACATTGGATACAGTCAACTTCGTCGTCATCGTATTCATCACGGATTTCTCCGACAATCTCCTCAAGCAAATCTTCGATGGTTATTAATCCGGCAGTAGCACCGTATTCATCTAGTACGATTGCCATCGGAATTGAGTCTCTGCGCATCTCTATTAAAAGTTCGGACGTTTTCTTGAACTCATAAGTAAAGTAGGCTTCTCTCATAATATCTTTAATATGAAAGTCTTCCTTCTTCCCATTATAAAAGAATACATCTTTTAAGTTTACAATACCGATAACATTGTCACGGGATTCGGAATAAACCGGTAATCTCGTATATTTATCTTCTTCAAATACTTGTACCAGTTCATCATAGGTAAGATCCACATTGGCAAAAGCCATATCTATTCTTGGCACCATGACATCCTTTGCCAGGGAATCACCAAAATCAACTACATTGGTAATCATTCTTCGTTCTTCTGACTCAATCACACCTTCATCATGACTCATATCTAAGATTTCACGAAGTTCAATCTCAGTAATAGAAGCAGGTGTTTCTTTTGGGTCAATACCAAAGAGCATCATAATTCCATGGCTGAGTTTATTCAGAACAAATATCAATGGGGAAAGCATCCGGGTTAGAAACCATACTAATCCTGCAAAGGCAAGAGCAAACTTCTCTGCATGAATTGCTGCGATTGCTTTCGGTGTAATTAACACTATGACAAGGAAAAGTAGGATGAATACACCGACCATTACGCCAACCCATGTTTTTAAGAAATATTGCATAATTAATGAAGTCGCAAGGGCAGCAGAAGTTAGGTTTAACAAACCAATGCTTATGGAAAGAGCACTCAGTACTTTATGAGGCTCGTCAACTAATTTACTTGCAATTTTCGCGCCTCTTACATCGTCATCTGCCAGACTCCTCATGCGATACTTATTGACTGACCTAAGAGCAGTCTCTGCAGCGGAAAGAATTCCGGATAAAATAATCAGAATGAACAATATAATCGGTTTCGCGGCATCACTAAGATCCAAAAAATCAACTCCTAATTCAAGAAAATCCTATCAATATAATTAATGATAAAAGAAATATTATAATTCCTAATCTTATAGGAAGATTATAGAAAAGTCAAGATAAATCAGGGAATTTCGGTCGGTGTTTGTGCAAATCTACGATAAGGATTTTGCAATATGCACACGCAATAGGAAGTCTAAAAAATGCTATTATTGTCGATTTGAATCCTATTGAGCTTGCTTTAAAAACAGTGTATTATAAACATTAGTTTTAAGATGAGGAAAGTGTAAAATTATTTTCATTTACCTGTCTTAGTTAATCAGGAGGTAATGAATGAGAAAAAAGTCTCATATATCGCTTGCAAAGTACTTGATGGATAACATGAATGTAAATGACCTTAATAATCACTGGAAATCATTTTACATTGGTAGTATTTTACCGGATTTGAAGCCTTCCTTTTTAATAAAAAGGCATAACATAGAAGAAACCTTTGATATTTTAATAGAAGAAATAAGAAAAATAACGGTTGATTATAATATTGAGCAAGGAATTAACGGTTATTTCGCAAGGCATTTGGGAGTGATTACGCATTATCTTGCAGATTATTTTACGTTTCCGCATAACTCGGATTTTGAAGGATCTTTGAAGGAGCATTGCGTTTATGAAAAGGATCTGAAGCTATCCTTGAAGGAATACGTTGCGCGTGAAGATATGCAAAGGGAACGATGCAAAAATGGTAAGTATAAAACAATCGATGATATTATTCATGTTATTCAAATGACACATGCAGAATACAGGAAAGCGGTTAAAAGCATAAAGGTTGATATGCACTATATCGTGGATTTATGTTATAAAGTGGTTGATGCAATTCTTCAATTTTTCGAATTTGCGTATAAGACTTTCAGAACGTTTAAAGAAGGTAAAAAGTTATCGACGGAATTTATTTTTCGAAGTAGCGAATACATAATAGTGGATATGAAATAATAGTGACCCTGTTTGGAAACACTGAAAATTCCTTACAGGGTCTTTTTTCATTTATATCACTTTTGGAGCATGGATTATAAATGATAACATGTTTAACCTATTTCGGAAACCGGATTATAGTATCCTTTTGGCAATCTTGTAAGCTTTTGTAATTTCTGCAATATATAAGGTATGGTAATCTTTATTGGGATACCATGTCTTATCCAATTTATCATCCAATAAAGAATCCCCGCTTAATGTCTGTTCAAATAGCTTTTTGCAGATGAGGATGTTTCTTGCCTCATTAAAATATGGGGTACCATCAGAAAATTCCAAAGTCAACCCTGATTTTTCAATTTTATTCTCCTGACGTCCAGATACACTTCCCATGTATTTTAAAATGTCTTTATATTCTTTTTCAAAGAAGTTAAGGGAAAATGTCTCATGGCTATCGATAAATTCCTTCGTATAGCGCTGAGGCCGAACTACGATAAAAGCTACATTTTTACCATACATAACACCAAGGCCACCCCAGGATGCTGTCATTGCATTGGCTTTATTCTCATCACCGGCTGCTATAAGCATCCATTCTTTACCGATCAGTTGAAATGTATTCTTACGGAGTGCTTCCGGAGATATTTCCTTAAACTTATTCATATTCTTCACCCTCCTGATTTTATTATTGGTATTATACGACAATTTAACCATGGATGCAAATTTATTTATTAATTAACGGTTTTCACACCCATAGTAACATAGCATATATTAATTATAAAGTGCATTTCCCGTTGGGATAGTGTGAAAGATGCAGCTTTCACGTTTTGAATATATGGCGTAAAGATGCCAGAATGGAGGTTAATATGCAAATTCATGTAGTGCAAGCAGGTGAGACGCTAAGCGCAATTGCTGAACAGTATGGCATTACACCGCAACGAATCATTATAGATAATGAACTTCCAAACCCGGATAATCTTTTGGTTGGGCAAAGTTTGGGAATCCGAGTTCCGGAAACGGTTCATACGGTTGTTGAAGGAGACAGTTTATTTAGTATAGCAGAGCAATATGGAGTGGAACCGGATCAAATTCTTCGCAATAATCCATCCATAGCAGAAAATGAGATTTTGACACCGGGCGAGCAGGTAGTAATTTCTTTTGAAGGGGAAGAGCCAATTGATGATATACTAATGAATGGTTATGCGTATCCATTTATCGATCGGAATGTTTTGAGAAAAACGTTATCCTTCCTTACTTATCAATCCCTATTTACTTATGGATTTACTCCGCAAGGGGAGCTGGTTCCGTTAGATGATACGGAGTTGATTGCATTAGGATATGAATTTGGCATAGCACCGATCATGATGCTTGCACCTATGAGTCCGGACGGAAATTTTGATTCGCAGATTGCACACAATATGTTTATTAACCCGGAAGGGCAGAACACACTGATAGAGAATATTATTGCTACAATGCAGGAAAAAGGGTATGTTGGTCTGGATATCGATTTTGAATTCATCCTGCCGGAAGACCGACAGAACTTTATTGATTTTATCGCTAATGTAAAGAGTAGGTTGGAACCGTTGGGATTGCTTACCTTTGTCGCATTAGCTCCAAAAACATCCGGAGAAATGACAGGTCTTTTGTATGAGGCTCACGATTATCCGGCAATCGGGGAAATCGCAGATTATGTGCTACTTATGACGTACGAATGGGGATATCTGTTTGGTCCTCCCATGGCAACATCACCTCTCAATAATGTGAGACAGGTTTTGGAATATGGGGTTACGGTAATTGATCCCAATAAGATTTTACTGGGTGTCCCCAATTATGCATATGACTGGGCACTTCCTTTTGTACAGGGAGAGTCTATGGCTGAAGCTTTATCCAATCAGGAAGCAATTGCCCGAGCAGCGCAGTTTGGTGTTACGATACAGTTTGACGAACAGGCACAGTGCCCATTTTATGAATATACCGATTCGAATGGTGTACAGCATATCGTTTGGTTTGATGATATTAGAAGTATGGATGCAAAATTACGTCTTATACCGGAATTCGGTCTGGCAGGCGCAGGTATATGGCAAATTATGAATTTCTTCCCAGGTTTGTGGATGGTAGCAAATGCCTTGTTTAATATTAACAAAGTCGTATAATGAAATGATGGAAGACGGATATGGGGCTGCTTTGACAACATAAAGCAGTCTTTTTTGAAACCGGATTAAGAGAAAGGTATCTTTTTAACGTTGTTACAATTAGGCTTGCAGGGATTAATCAAGAGATTTTAAGTTTACAAAAGTTGATAAAATCGTTATAATGATTATAGATTTTTTGTCTAAGCATTTGAATTGTTTTCGATACTGAATTTGAGATAACACATCAGAGCTTATCATTTATCGTTATACTTAATATAAGAAAAGAGGATATACCTATGAATCATCGTATTGTTAAGGAAGCCCTAAGTTGGGTGGTCGTATTTGTTATTGCGATTGCATTGGCATTTTTTATAAACCGATTTGTTATTTTTAAAGTTGAAGTACCAACCGGCTCCATGGAAAATACTATTATTACAGGAGATAGGGTTATTACGTTTCGCCTTTCTTATCTATTTAGTGAACCGAAGAGAGGGGATATCGTTGTATTTCCTTATCCCGATGATGAAGAAGATGACTACATAAAGAGAATTATTGGGCTTCCTGGAGAAATTATTGAAGGACGGGATGGTCTCGTATATATTAATGGTGAGCCGCTTGATGAGCCCTATGTTAGAGAAGCATTGGATAGGGATTTTGGACCTTATGAGATTCCGGAGGATCATTATTTTATGATGGGAGATAACCGGAATGAATCGCATGATTCTCGATTTTGGGATAACAAATTCTTAGCAAGAGATAAAATCAAAGGGAAAGCAATATTAAAATATCCGGATATTAGTTGGCTTAACTAATAAGGAATATTTGATGTACTAGATAAATAGCTGCCAATAAATTAATTATCATGAACATTTAAGGCTTTTACTTAATCACATCTTGATTAAGCAAAAGCCTTTTATCATAGTTATAACGAGTAATTTACGGATAGATACTACTATGGATAGTACTAACCAATATACGGGGCGATAGCATCTTGAATCGTTTTCTCAAGGGCTTCTCTTCCGTAATTGTCGACTTCCTTCTTATTCTTTTCTCCATGGGTTAG
>Ga0207747_1000719_pt1 | contig 31959 bp, 29 predicted proteins | sample HigsolmetaGSP11D_FD_184839 | JGI IMG/M metagenome (GOLD analysis project Ga0207747, IMG submission 184839) | High solid enriched microbial communities from the Joint BioEnergy Institute, USA - SP1-1-D (SPAdes) | ecosystem: Engineered > Bioreactor > SSF (Solid state fermentation) > Aerobic >...
CCTAGCGGGCGTCGATGAGCGCGTTGAGGGTCTTGCTCGGCCGCATCACCGCGCTGGTCTTCTCCGGATCCGGGAAGTAGTAGCCGCCCAGGTCCGCCGGCTTGCCCTGCACCTCGTTGAGCTCGGCCAGGATGGTCTGCTCGTTGGCCTCCAGCTCCTTGGCCAGCTTGCCGAAGTGCGCGGCCAGGTCCGGGTTCTCGCTCTGGTTGGCCAGCTCCTGCGCCCAGTACATGGCCAGGTAGTAGTGGCTGCCCCGGTTGTCGAGCTCACCGGTCTTGCGCGACGGGCTCTTGTCGTTGTCGAGCAGCCTGCCGATCGCCGCGTCGAGGGTCTTGCCCAGCAGCGCCGCGCCCTGGTGGCCGGTCTTGCGGCCGATGTCCTCGAAGCAGGCGCCCAGCGCCAGGAACTCGCCCAGCGAGTCCCACCGCAGGTGGTTCTCCTCGACGAGCTGCTTGACGTGCTTGGGGGCCGAACCTCCGGCGCCGGTCTCGTACAGCCCGCCGCCCTTCATCAGCGGCACGATCGACAGCATCTTGGCGCTGGTGCCCAGCTCCAGGATCGGGAACAGGTCGGTCAGGTAGTCGCGCAGGATGTTGCCGGTCGCCGCGATGGTGTCCCGGCCGCGGATGCACCGCTCCAGCGTGTACCGCATGGCCCACACCTGCGGCAGGATCTTGATGTCCAGGCCCTCGGTGTCGTGCTCCTTGAGGTACTCCTTGACCTTCTTGCGCAGCTCGATCTCGTGCGGCCGCTCGTCGTCGAGCCAGAACACCACCGGCATCCCCGACACCCGGGCCCGGGTCACGGCCAGCTTCACCCAGTCGCGGATCGGCTCGTCCTTGACGATCGGCATCCGCCAGATGTCGCCCTCCTCGACGTTCTGGGTGAGCAGCACCTCGCCGGTGTCGATGTCGACGATGTTGGCCACCCCGTCCTCGGGCACCTCGAAGGTCTTGTCGTGGCTGCCGTACTCCTCGGCCTTCTGCGCCATCAGGCCGACGTTGGGCACCGTGCCCATCGTCGTCGGGTCGAACTGCCCGTTGGTCTTGCAGAAGTTGATCATCTCCTGGTAAATCCGCGAGAACGTCGACTCGGGATTCACCGCCTTGGTGTCCTTGAGCTTGCCGTCGGCGCCGTACATCTTGCCGCCGGCGCGGATCATCGCCGGCATCGAGGCGTCGACGATCACGTCGGACGGCGAGTGGAAGTTGGTGATGCCGCGCGCCGAGTCGACCATGGCCAGCTCGGGCCGGTGCTCGTGGCACTTGTGCAGGTCGTCGATGATCTCGTCGCGCTTGGAGGCCGGCAGCTGCTCGATCTTCTCGTACAGGTCCGACAGCCCGTTGTTGACGTTGACGCCGAGCTCCTCGAAGAGCTTGCCGTGCTTGGCGAACGCGTCCTTGTAGAAGACCTTGATGGCGTGCCCGAACACGATCGGGTGGCTGACCTTCATCATGGTCGCCTTGACGTGCAGCGAGAACATGACGCCGGTCTCGTAGGCGTCCTGCATCTGCTCCTCGTAGAAGTCGCAGAGCGCCTTCTTGCTCATGAACATCGAGTCGATGATGTCGCCGGCGTCGAGCTTGACCTCCGGCTTGAGCACCTTGGTCTCGCCGCTGCTGGTCTCCAGCACCATCTTCACCCGGCGCGGGCGGTCCAGGGTCATCGACTTCTCACCGTGGTAGAAGTCGCCGTGCTTCATCGTCGCGACGTGGGTGCGCGAGGCCTGCGACCACTTGCCCATGCTGTGCGGGTGCTTGCGCGCGTACTCCTTGACCGACTTCGGCGCGCGGCGATCCGAGTTCCCCTCGCGCAGAACGGGGTTCACCGCGCTGCCGAGCACCTTGCCGTAGCGCTCCTTGATGACCCGTTCCTCGTCGTTCTTCGGGTTGGCCGGGTACTCCGGCACGTTGTAGCCCTTGGCCCGCAGTTCCTTGATGGCGGCGGTCAGCTGCGGCACCGAGGCGCTGATGTTCGGCAGCTTGATGATGTTGGTGTCCGGCAGCTGGGTGAGCCGACCGAGCTCGGCCAGGTTGTCGGGCACGCGCTGTTCTTCGGTGAGGTAGTCGCTGAACTCCGCCAGGATGCGCGCCGCCACCGAGATGTCACTGGTCTTGACGGCGATGCCGGCCGGGTCGGTAAAGGCCCGGATGATCGGCAGGAACGAATAGGTCGCAAGCAGCGGCGCTTCGTCGGTAAGCGTGTAGTGGATGGTGGGCTGCTCGACACTCATATGGCTGTATCTCCCGGCGTCTCTGTTGTTCGGCCGCATGTCGCGCGGCGCATTCAGTATCGCGTTGCGGGTATGACGCTACGCCGTCGGATCCGGCCACTGTGACCGGGCATACAGCGCCCGGAGCGACCGCCGCAAAGCTACCGACCAGTAGCTTTACGCGGCCGGCGAACGAGACCCGGTGGCCGCCCGTCGGCCGGGTGCGATAGGCTTCTCATCGGTCATGAGTGCCAGCGCCAAGCCCCGGCTCGCTGGCCGGCAACCCTCCAACCGCGGTGGGGTGCCCCGGGTGATGACCAGGTTGAGTAGCTGAGGTCCAGCTACACGGCAAGCGCGGGTCCGCCGGTCGGGCCCCGAAGAGAGTAGGGAACCTGATGCGGACATTCCTCGAAACCATGTGTTGTTGTCGCGGCTGATCCGGCGGCCGACGGCTGTCTGAACGGCGTGCTCACCCCACGTCCGGACCCGATCGCACCCGCCACCCCGACAACTCCAAGATTTCGTCCACATCCTCAGGAGAACCACCCGACGATGACCCAGAACAACCACGACGACCCCACGTCGCGGTGGGCGTTCGAGACCAAGCAGGTCCACGCCGGCCAGACCCCGGACAGCGCCACGCACGCCCGGGCGCTGCCCATCTACCAGACCACCAGCTACACCTTCGACAGCACCGACCACGCGGCGGCGCTGTTCAGCCTGGCCGAACCGGGCAACATCTACACCCGGATCATGAACCCGACGCAGGACGTCGTGGAACAGCGCATCGCCGCGCTCGAGGGCGGGGTGGCCGCGCTGCTGCTGTCCTCCGGGCAGGCCGCCGAGACCTTCGCGATCCTCAACCTCGCCAACGCCGGCGACCACATCGTGTCCAGCCCGCGGCTGTACGGCGGCACCTACAACCTGTTCCGCCACACCCTGCCGAAGCTGGGCATCGAGGTCGGCTTCGTGGAGAACCCCGACGACCCCGAGTCGTGGCGGGCCGCCGTGCGCCCGAACACCAAGGCGTTCTTCGGTGAGACGATCTCCAACCCGAAGATCGAGATCCTCGACATCCCGAACGTCGCGAAGGTGGCGCACGAGGTCGGGGTGCCGCTGATCGTCGACAACACCATCGCCACCCCGTACCTGGTCCAGCCGCTGAGCCACGGCGCCGACATCGTCGTGCACTCGGCCACCAAGTACCTCGGCGGCCACGGCACCGCGATCGCCGGCGTGATCGTCGACGGCGGCACCTTCGACTGGACCGGCGGCCGCTTCCCCGGCTTCACCGAGCCCGATCCCAGCTACCACGGCGTGGTCTACGCCGAGCTCGGCCCGCCGGCCTACGCGCTCAAGGCCCGGGTGCAACTGCTGCGCGACCTCGGGTCGGCCGCCGCGCCGTTCAACGCGTTCCTCATCGCCCAGGGGCTCGAGACGCTGAGCCTGCGGGTGGAGCGCCACGTCGCCAACGCGCAGAAGGTGGCCGAGTTCCTCGAGTCGCACCCGGACGTGCCGGCGGTGAACTACGCCGGACTGCCGAGCTCGCCGTGGTACGAGCTCGGCCGCAAGCTCGCCCCGAGGGGTGTCGGGGCGGTGCTGTCCTTCGAGCTGGCCGGCGGCGTGGAGGCCGGCAAGGCGTTCGTCAACGCGCTGAAGCTGCACAGCCACGTCGCCAACATCGGCGACGTCCGTTCGCTGGTCATCCACCCGGCCTCGACCACCCACGCCCAGCTGACCCCCGAGGAGCAGCTGGCCGCAGGGGTGACCCCGGGCCTGGTCCGGCTGGCGGTCGGCATCGAGGGCATCGACGACATCATCGCCGACCTCGAACTGGGCTTCGCCGCGGCGAAGCCGCTGCGCAACGCCGACAGCGGCGACCCGCAGACGGTCGCCTCGTTCTGACAGAAACGGTGAAGTGACAATTTTCGACGTGCCGACCCGCGACGAGCCGACGACCACGGCGCTGCCGCCGGAGGGCGAGCTCGGCGTGGTCAACATCGGCGCACTGACGCTGGAGAACGGCGCGGTCCTCGACGACGTGTCGATCGCCGTGCAACGCTGGGGCGAGCTGTCGCCGGCCCGCGACAACGTGGTGATGGTGCTGCACGCCCTCACCGGCGACTCGCACGTCGCCGGTCCGGCCGGCCCCGGCCACCCCACCCCCGGCTGGTGGGACGGCATGGTCGGTCCGGGCGCCCCGATCGACACCAACCGCTGGTGCGCGGTGGCCACCAATGTGCTCGGCGGCTGCCGCGGCTCGACCGGGCCGAGCTCGCTGGCCCGCGACGGCCGGCCGTACGGGTCCCGGTTCCCCACCGTGACGGTGCGCGACCAGGTCGCCGCCGACATCGCCGCGCTGGCGGCGCTGGGCATCCACCAGGTGGCGGCCGTGGTCGGCGGGTCGATGGGTGGGGCGCGTGCCCTGGAGTGGATCGTGGGCTACCCGCACACCGTGCGCGCCGCGCTGGTGCTCGCCGTGGGCGCCCGCGCCACCGCCGACCAGATCGGCACGCAGAGCACCCAGGTGGCGGCCATCAAGGCCGACCCGGACTGGCAGGGCGGGGACTACCACGGCACCGGCCGGGCCCCGTTGCGCGGCATGGAGATCGCCCGTCGCTTCGCGCACCTGACCTACCGCGGCGAGGTGGAGCTCGACGAGCGGTTCGGCAACAGCCCGCAGGGCGACGAGGATCCGCTGGCCGGCGGCCGGTACGCGGTGCAGAGCTACCTGGAGCACCAGGGCGCCAAGCTCGCCGCGCGGTTCGACCCGGGCACCTACGTCACCCTCACCGACGCGTTGAGCAGCCACGACGTCGGCCGCGGCCGCGGCGGTGTGGAGGCCGCGCTGCGCAGCTGCCCGGTGCCGGTGGTGGTCGGCGGCATCACCTCCGACCGGCTCTACCCGCTGCGGCTGCAGCAGGAGCTGGCCGATCTGCTGCCCGGCTGCGACGGCCTGGAGGTGGTGGACTCGGCCTACGGCCACGACGCCTTCCTGATCGAGACCGAGGCGATCGGCAAGCTCGTCCGACGGACCCTGGAGTTGGCCTCACGGTGAGTGGACCGGACAAGCAGCGCTCCCTGTCGTTCGGCGCCCAGGCCGCCGCCTACGAGCGCGGCCGTCCGTCCTACCCGCCCGAGGCGATCGACTGGCTGCTGCCCCCGGACGCGGTCAAGGTGCTCGACCTGGGGGCGGGCACCGGCAAGCTGACCACCCGGCTGGTCGAGCGCGGCCTGGACGTGGTGGCCGTCGACCCGATCCCGGAGATGCTCGAGGTGCTCTCCGCGGCCCTGCCCGACACCCCCGCCCTGCTCGGCACGGCCGAGGACATCCCGCTGCCGGACGACTCGGTCGACGCGGTGCTGGTGGCACAGGCCTGGCACTGGTTCGACCCGGAACTCGCGGTCAAGGAGGTGGCCCGGGTGCTGCGGCCGGGCGGCCGGCTCGGGCTGGTGTGGAACGTGCGCGACGAGCGCATGGGCTGGGTGCGCGACCTGGGCCGCATCATCGGCCACGACGTCGACCCGTTCACCGAGCAGGTGACGCTGCCGGCGCCGTTCGTCGACGTCGAGCGCTTCCACGTGGAGTGGACGAACTACCTCACCCCGCAGGCGCTCATCGACCTGGTCGCCTCGCGCAGCTACTGCATCACCTCGCCGGCCGAGGTGCGCGAGCGCACCCTGGAGCGGGTGCGCGAGCTGCTGGCCACCCATCCGGCGCTGGTGAACAGCACCGGGCTGGCGCTGCCCTACGTCACCGTGTGCGTGCGGGCCCGGCTCGGCTAACCGGTGCCGAGCGGGTCGATGGTCCAGGCGATGTAGAGGACCGCCGCGCTCACCGCAGCGGTGGTGGCGAAATCGATTGCGCGGGTGCGCACCACGAGCAGCCCGGCGCGTTCGTCGGAGAGCACCAGGCGCAGCACCGCGGCCACCCCCACCCCGATGCCGAGCACCAGCGCGCCGCGCCGCCAGTAGCCGGCGACCACCAGCACGAAGGCCGCCACGAAGATCAGACCGACGGTCAGGATCGGCCACTGCCCGACCAGGATCCGGCGGACGCGTGCGGCGGAGCCCTTGGCGGTCATCCCTTCTCGGCGATCTCCACCACGTTGGTGAGCAGGAAGGCCCGGGTCAGCGGGCCCACCCCGCCCGGGTTCGGCGAGACGTGCCCGGCCACCTCCCGGACCCCGGGGTGCACGTCGCCGACGAGCTTGCCGTCCGCGTCGCGGCTCACGCCCACGTCCACCACGGCCGCGCCCGGCTTGACCATGTCCGGGGTCACCATGTGCGCCACCCCGGCCGCCGCGATCACGATGTCGGCCTGCCGGGTCAGCTCGGGCAGGTTGCGGGTTCCGGTGTGGCACAACGTGACCGTGGCGTTCTCGGAGCGCCGGGTGAGCAGCAGACCCATCGGCCGGCCCACCGTCACGCCGCGGCCGATCACCACCACGTGCGCCCCGGCGATCGGCACCTCGTAGCGGCGCAGCAGGTGCACGATGCCGCGCGGGGTGCACGGCAGCGGCGCCGGCTCGTTGAGCACCAGCCGGCCCAGGTTCATCGGGTGCAGGCCGTCGGCGTCCTTGGCCGGGTCGATGCGCTCCAGTGCCGCGTTCTCGTCGAGGTGCTTCGGCAGCGGCAGCTGCACGATGTAGCCGGTGCACTCGGGGTTGGCGTTGAGCTCGTCGAGGGTCTCCTCGAGCTGCGCCTGGGTGATGTCGGCGGGCAGATCGCGCCGGATCGAGGTGATCCCGACCTTGGCGCAGTCGGCGTGCTTGCCGCGCACGTAGGCGTGCGACCCGGGATCGTCGCCGACGAGGACCGTGCCCAGCCCGGGCGTGCGGCCGGCGGCGGTCAGCGCGGCCACTCGTTGCTTCAGGTCGGTGAAGATCTCGTCGCGCGTGACCTTGCCGTCCAGCGTGATAGCACCCACGCGGCCCATTCTGGCATTGCGGCCGGTGTGATCCACGGCGGGACGGCCCGTTTCCGACACCCGGCGTTGTCGGGTTCGCCGGCCGCATGGCAGGCTGCCGGATATGGACACGACGAGACCCGGGTCACAGACGCCGCCGGATGTGTTCTCCCCCGCCAAGCTCGGGCCGGTGACGCTGCGCAACCGCATCATCAAGGCCGCCACCTTCGAGGCGCGCACCCCCGACGCGCTGGTCACCGACGAGCTGATCCACTACCACCGGTTGCCGGCGGCCGGTGGGGTCGGCATGACCACGGTCGCCTACTGCGCGGTGTCGCCCGGCGGGCGCACCGACGGCTGGCAGCTGTGGATGCGGCCGGAGGCGGTCCCCGGGCTGCGCCGGCTCACCGAGGCGGTGCACGCCGAGGGCGCGGCGATCAGCGCGCAGATCGGGCACGCCGGCCCGGTCGCCAACGCCCGCACCAACAAGGCGCCCGCGCTCGCGCCGGTCCGGTTCTTCAACCCGCTGTCGATGCGGTTCGCCCGCAAGGCCACCGCCGACGACATCCGGGACGTCATCGACGCGCACGCCAACGCCGCGCGCATCGCGATCGACGCCGGGTTCGACGCGGTGGAGGTCCACCTCGGCCACAACTACCTGGCCAGCTCGTTCCTGTCGCCGCTGATCAACCGGCGCACCGACGAGTTCGGCGGGTCGCTGGCCAACCGGGCCAAGGTGGCCCGCGGCGTGGTGCAGGCGGTCAAGCGCGCGGTGGGCGACCAGATCGCGGTCACCGCCAAGCTGAGCATGTCCGACGGCGTGCGCGGCGGCATCACCGTCGAGGAGTCGCTGCAGGTCGCCAAGTGGCTCGAGGAGGACGGCGGGCTCGACGCGCTGGAGCTCACCGCGGGCAGCTCGCTGCTCAACCCGATGTACCTGTTCCGCGGCGGCGCGCCGGTCAAGGAGTTCGCCGGGGCGTTCAAGCCGCCGCTGAGCTGGGGCATCCGGATGACCGGCAAGCGGTTCATCCGCGAGTACCCCTACCAGGAGGCGTTCCTGCTGCGCGACGCCAAGCGGTTCCGCGCCGAGCTGAAGATGCCGCTGATCCTGCTCGGCGGAATCACCAACAGGGAGACCATGGACCGGGCGATGGCCGAGGGCTTCGACTTCGTCGCCATGGGCCGGGCGCTGCTGGCCGAGCCGGATCTGCTCAACCGGATCAAAGCCGACGCGTCGGTGAGGTCGATGTGCGACCACTGCAACCGGTGCATGGCGACGATCTACAGCCAGACCCACTGCGTGGTGACCGGAATGCCGGACGCGGCGGCGCGGGTGGGCTAACCCCCGGCCGCCGAACCACCCACCTCCGCCGGCAGCGGCGGCGGCAGCGGTTTCGCCGGCTCGGTGGTGCGGGTTTCGCCGGCCGAGGCACTCGCGCCCGATTCACTCGACGGTTTCGCGCCCGGCCGGACGAACTGCACCATCGGCTCGTCGCGGATCACCCGCTGCCCCGCCGTCACCGTCAGCGCCTCGGCGGTGACGGTGTAGCGCACCCCGCCCTTCTCGGCGACGTAGCCGTCGCCGTCGGCGCGGGCGGCGGTGATCAGCCTGGCGCCGTCGCGCACCCGCACCCCGCGGTACTGCAGGCCGCCGTCGGCCAGCCTGCAGATCGCCACCCGCGAGCCCGCGGTGCGGCCGAACACCACCGCGTCGGCCGGTGCCTCGCACCGGGCGGTGGAGTCGATGAATCCCCGGTCGTCGCTGGGCAGTTCGGGCGCGGCCGAGACCGGCGCGGCGAACAGCACCGCCGCCGCCAGCGCCACGGCGCCGCCCCGTGCGAGTTGCTGCGTCACATCCTCCATCGAAGCAAGCCGGCGGCGCCGGTGGACCATCGTGTCCACACCGATACCGAAGTGCGCCACGACCGTTTCGTGGCACGGCATGCCGCGGCGGCCGGACCGTTAGAGTGGTCCGCGATGAGCCACCCCGCCCCACCTGCGCTGACCGTTCGCTACGAGGGTTCGTCCCGCACGTTCGCCGCAGGCAGTGACGTCGTGATCGGCCGTGACCTGCGCGCCGATGTCCGGATCGCCCATCCCCTGGTCTCCCGTGCCCATCTGGTGGTGCGGTTCGACCGCGGCCGCTGGGTCGCCATCGACAACGGCAGCCTCAACGGGGTGTTCCTCAACGGCCGCCGGGTGCCCGCCGTGGAGATCGCCGACGGCCAGCACGTGAACCTGGGCAACCCGGACGGTCCCCGGGTCACCTTCGAGGTGGGCCGGGTGCAGGGCGCGGTGGGTGCCCCGCCGCCCACCGCGGCGGTGCCGGTCACCGGCCGCGGGGCCGCGTCGCGCCCGTTCACCGCCGCGACCGGGTCGCGCACCCAGCCGGCCTATCCGCAGTCCGGGCCGCTGCCCCGCCCCACGACCGGCCAGTACCCCAGCGGCCAGTACCCCGGTGGCCAGTACCCGACCGGCCAGCACCCGTCGGGCCAGTACCCCCGGCATCCGGGGGGCCCGGCCGCGGCGGCGCCGACGGGGCGGACCGCCGCGCCGCCCCCGCCGCCGCGCGTCACCACCCCGTCCGGCGACCCGGCGGCCACCCAACTCGGCCCGACCGCGGTGCCGCGCGGCACCGCCGACGTCGGCAACCTGGCCACCAGCATGCTCAAGATCCTGCGCCCGGGCCGGGCGCCGGAGGTGCCGGCCGGGGCGATCAAGATCGGTCGTGCCGCCGACAACGACATCGTCGTCCCCGACGTGCTCGCGTCGCGCCACCACGCCACGCTGGTGCCGACCCCGGCGGGCACCGAGATCCGCGACAACCGCAGCATCAACGGCACCTTCGTCAACGGTCAGCGCGTCGACTCGGCGCTGCTGCGCGAGGGTGACGTCGTCACCATCGGCAACATCGACCTGGTCTTCGCCGGCGGCACCCTGGTGCGCCGCACCGAGGTCGAGACCCCGACCCGCACCGGCGGGCTGGACGTGCGCGGCCTGACCTGGACCATCGAGGGCAACAAGACCCTGCTGGACAACATCTCGATGACCGCCCGGCCGGGCACGCTGACCGCGGTGATCGGGCCGTCCGGCGCGGGCAAGTCGACCTTCGCCCGGCAGGTCGCCGGCCTGACCCACCCCACCGCCGGGTCGGTGAAGTTCGAGGGCCACGACGTGCACGCCGAGTACGCCTCGCTGCGCTCCCGGATCGGGATGGTGCCGCAGGACGACGTGGTGCACGGCCAGCTGACCGTGCGGCAGGCGCTGATGTACGCCGCCGAGTTGCGGCTGCCGCCCGACACCACCAAGGCCGACCGCGAGCAGGTCGTCATGCAGGTGCTCGAGGAGCTGGAGATGACCAAGCACCTCGACACCCGCGTCGACAAGCTCTCCGGCGGGCAGCGCAAACGCGCGTCGGTGGCGCTGGAGCTGCTGACCGGCCCGTCGCTGCTGATCCTCGACGAACCGACCTCCGGCCTGGACCCGGCGCTGGACCGGCAGGTGATGACCATGCTGCGCCAGCTCGCCGACGCCGGCCGCGTGGTGCTCGTGGTCACCCACTCGCTGACCTACCTCGACGTCTGCGACCAGGTGCTGCTGCTGGCCCCGGGCGGCAAGACCGCGTTCTGCGGCCCGCCCAGCCAGATCGGCCCGGAGCTGGGCACCACCAACTGGGCCGACATCTTCTCCACCGTCGCCGGCGATCCGGATGAGGCGCACCGCCGCTACCTGGAGCGGTCCGGCCCGCCGCCGCCCCCGGAGAGCGCCCCGGAGAAGCCCGCCGACCTCGGCGAGCCCACCCGCACCAGCCTGCGCCGGCAGTTCTCCACCATCGCGCGCCGGCAGATCCGGCTGATCGTCTCCGACCGCGGCTACTTCGTCTTCCTGGCGCTGCTGCCGTTCATCATGGGCGTGCTGTCGCTGGCCGTGCCCGGCGACGTCGGGTTCGGGGTGCCAAACCCGATGGGCGACGCCCCCAACGAGCCGGGCCAGATCCTGGTGCTGCTCAACGTGGGCGCGATCTTCATGGGCACCGCGCTGACCATCCGCGACCTGATCGGCGAGCGCGCCATCTTCCGGCGGGAGCAGGCGGTCGGGCTGTCCACCACCGCCTATCTGCTGGCCAAGGTGTGCGTGTACTCGGTGTTCGCCGTCGTGCAGTCGGCGATCGTCACCGGCATCACCATCGCCGGCAAGGGCTGGGACGTCGGCAAGGGCGCGGCCGAACACGGCGCGCTGCTGGGCAACCCGAAGCTGGAGTTGTTCGTCGGGATGGCGTTGACCACCGTCGCGGCGGCGATGCTGGGCCTGCTGCTGTCGGCGGTCGCGCGGACCAGCGAGCAGATCATGCCGCTGCTGGTGGTGGCGGTGATGAGCCAGCTGGTGTTCTCCGGCGGCATGATCCCGGTGACCGACCGCATCGGCCTGGACCAGATGTCCTGGGTGACCCCCGCCCGGTGGGGCTTCGCGGCCTCGGCGTCGACGGCCGATCTCATCCGGCTGGTGCCCGGCCCGCTCACCCCGAAGGACCGGCACTGGGAGCACACCTCGGGCGCCTGGCTGTTCGACATGGCCATGCTCATCGCGCTCAGCGTGTTCTACGTCGCGGCGGTACGCTGGAAGATCCGGTTGCCCCGGGCCTGATCCGGACCGGTGGCCCGGTAACCTACGTTGACGTAAAAAACGCCCGCACACCGCCGCGGCGGTGTTAGCGTGGCTGACCGTGACCGAAGCGGCGGAAGGTACCCACATGCGCACGACGACGAAGCTGGCATTCGCATCGGGCGGTCTGGCGCTGCTGCTCTCCACGGGAGCGGGGGTGGCCGCCGCGCAGCCCGTGGAAGAGGCCATCGTGCAGTCCAACTGCACCTATCCGCAGGTGACCGCGGCGCTGCAGGCCCAGGATCCCGTGCTGGCCCAGCAGTTGCAGGCCACCCCGGCCGCCGACGGCTGGCTGCGCAGCCTGATCGCGGCGCCGCCGGATCAGCGCCGGGTGATGGTCAACCAGGTCAAGGCGCTGCCCGGCATGCAGCCGCTGATCCCGGTGATCACCTCGGTCGCCACCTCCTGCCACAACTACTGACCCCGGCCCGCTGCGCGGGCCGGCAGGCAGGCCAGCGCGTACTCGGTGACCGCGATCAGCGCCCGCCTGGCCGATTCCCGGTCCCGGGCGTCGACGGTGATGATCGGGATGTCCCCGCGCACCGCCAGGGCCTTGCGCACGGCGTCCACCGGATAGCGCGGTGCGCCGTCGAACTCGTTGATGGCGATGACGAACGGCAGTCCGCGCGCCTCGAAGAAGTCCACCGCCGGGAAGCTGTCCGCCAGCCGGCGCACGTCGACCAGCACGATCGCGCCGATCGCGCCGCGGACCAGGTCGTCCCACATGAACCAGAACCGCCGCTGCCCCGGGGTGCCGAACAGGTAGAGCACCAGGTCCTCGGCGAGCGTGATGCGGCCGAAGTCCATCGCCACCGTGGTGGTGCGCTTGTCCGGGGTGCCCTCCAGGGCGTCCGTGCCGGCCGAGGCGTTGGTGACCAGCGCCTCGGTGCGCAGCGGCATGATCTCCGAGACCGCGCCGACGAACGTGGTCTTGCCGGCCCCGAAGCCGCCCGCGATGACGATCTTGGTCGAGGCCGACCCTCTAGAGTGCCCTGAGGCCACGCAGCGTCCTTCCTATCAGTTCCCGGCGCTCGTCGGTGCTCGACGCCTCCCCGAGGGTGTGGTGCACCCGCAGGTAACCCTCCGACACCAGGTCCCCGATCAGCACCCGCGCCACGCCGAGCGGCACCGACAATCTGGCCGCGATCTCGGCCACCGACGGGCGGTCGGCGCACGCGGCCAGGATCCGGGCCCGCAGGTCGTGGACCGGCCAGGGCGGCGCGCCGGGCCGGTCGACGGCGGTGACCGCCGCCTCCAGCGGCAGGTGCACACCCGGGCGGGTGCGCCCGGCGGTCAGCGTGTAGGGCCGCACCAGGCTGGGTTCGCCGTCCGGATCCCACGGGTGCATCGGCGGCTCACGAGGGTTGCGGGGTGCGCCGGCCCGGCTGCACGACGTTGCCGACGCGTTCGACGAGCACCGCCATCTCGTAGCCGACCTGGCCGATGTCGCAGGTGCGGGTGGCCAGCGTGGCCAGGTTCGATCCGTCGCCGACGCGCATCAGCAGCAGGTAGCCCTGCTCCATCTCCACCACCGACTGCAGCACGTGCCCGCCCTCGAACAGCTGGGCGGCCCCGGTGGCCAGGCTGGCCAGGCCGGAGGCCACCGCGGCGAGCTGGTCGGCGCGTTCCTTGGGCATGTGCTCGCTGGCGGCCACCAGCAGGCCGTCGGCCGAGACCAGCACCGCGTGCGACACCCCGGGGGGTCTCGCGGGCGAACCGGCTCACCAGCCAGTCCAGTCGGTTCGTCATCGGGGGTCCGGCCCTTCGGTCTCTCGTGCGGCGGCCCGGCCCGCCCGCACACCGCTGAAGTGGCCGGCGAGACCGGCGCGGACGGCCTCCGGATCTCGCCGCGGCGGCGGCCCGGGTTCGTCGGGCCCGGCGTCGGCAGCCGAGCTTACCGGCCGCTGCATGCTGCCGGGCACCAGCCGGGCGCCGGGTTTGCGCATCGGCAGGCCCCTCCTCGGTGTGCCGCCGCACCGGGGCGTCGGCGGCCTCGGCGGCCTTGGTGAACCCGTGGTCCCACACCGACTTCCAGTCCAGGTCACGGCTGTTGGCCAGCTCGGCCGGGTCGATCAGCCACTCCGAGACCATGGACCGGTAGATGGCGTCGCCGGCTCCGCCGGTGGAACCGTCCTCGGCGGGCCGGGACTGCCGGGCCCGGTCCCGGGCGGCGAAGAACGCCGAGGTGTCGGCCGGCGCCGGAGTTTCCGGAGGGTTGGGGGTTTCGGGAGGGTCGGGGGTTTCCGGCGGGTTGGGGGCCGGTGCCGGGCCGGCGGTGATGCCGGAGGCGCCCGGGTTGCGCTGCGGCAGCAGCCCGACCGGGGTCTCGATCCGCCCGGCCACCGCCGGCGCGGGTGCGATGGGCGGCTCCGGTCGGGGTGGCCCGGCGGGCGCGGTCGCCGACTGCCGCGGCGCGGCGACGGCGGGTTCGGCCCGGGCGGTGACGATGTGCTCGGCCGGCACGTACACCCCCGGCGGTGGTGCCGGATCCGGGCTCGCCGGTGATGGTGCTGCGCAGTCGCACCACCAGATGGTGCTGGGCGGCCAGTCGGCCGACCACGAACAGCCCCATGTGGCGGGCGGTGTACGGGTCGACCTGGCCACCGGACTTGAGCCGGTTGTTGGCCATCCGCAGATCGGCCTCGGTCATCCCGATGCCGGTGTCGGCGACCTCGACGACCAGCGCCCCGTTGGCGGTGTGCACCGCCGAGACCCGCACCGGCGCCTCCGGCGGCGAGTAGCGCAGCGCGTTGTCGAGCAGCTCGGCCAGCAGATGCACCAGGTCGCCGGCGACCGGGCCGGCGACGAGGCTGTCGGGCACCGTGGTGGTGACCACCCGCCGGTAGTCCTCCACCTCCGAAGCGGCGGCGTTGATGACGGCGGCCACCGGCACCGGACGGGTGTGCTCGCGGGGCACCTTGGCGCCGGCGAGCACCAGCAGGTTGGCGCCGTTGCGGCGCAATCCGGGCCGCGAGATGGTCGAGCCGGAACAGGTGCTCGAGCCGCTCCGGGTCCTCCTCGTCGCGCTCCAGCCGGTCGATGAGGGCGAGCTGCTGGTCGACCAGCGAGCGGCTGCGCCGCGACAGCGTCTCGAACATGTCGGCCTGCTGCAGCTGCAGCCGGGCCTGCTCGCCGGCCAGCAGCACGGCCTGCTCGTGCAGTTCGTCGACGGCGTGGGCGACCTGCCCGATCTCCTCGGCGGTGTGCACCGGTAGCGGGGTGACGGCCACCGGCTCGCCGGTGCGACGGACCTGTTCGAGCTCGCGGGCCAGGTCCTCGTGGGCCACCCGCAGCGCGCCGTCGCGCAGCCGGCGCAGCGGCTCGGCCAGCGACCGGCCCACCACGAGCACCAGGGCCAGCACCGCGGCGATCGCGGCGAGCACCAGCGCACCGTCGCGGATGGCGGCGGTGCGCTGCGCGTCGGCGGCCGCGGCGACCTCGGCCGGGATGACCGGGGTGAGTTCGTCGATGAGGTCGACGGCGATGTTGCGGGTGATCCGCTGGGAGCCGAGCAGGTCCGGGTTGCCGGCCGGCGGCACCGCCGGATCCGACAGCAGCCCCATCCGTCGGACCATCTCGCTGCGCAGCGTGTGGGCCTGCTCGGAGGTGCCGCCGAGCACCGCGGCCATCCCGGTGACGGTCGACGGCTCGGTGCCGGCCAGGGTGGTCAGCGCGGTGCGCAGCTCGGGCTCGGCCAGCTCGCCGCCGCGGGTGACCAGCAGCTGCTGCAGCGTCATCTGGCCGCGGGCGCCGACCGCCCGGGCCAGCGCCTCGGCCTGCGTCCGCACCTCGGCGGCGGCGCCGCGGACGCTGCCGGTGATGGCGGTCTCGGCGGTCAGCAGCAGCGGCGCGTAGGCCGTCACCCGCCGGCGCAGGTCGATGGCGTCGGTGGCGGCCCGGTCGGCGAGGTCCCGGCCGTGGTCGAGCAGGGTGGTCACCGCCAGCCGCACGTCGGGCACCGGGTCGGCGCGGTCGAGTTCGTCGGCCAGCTCGGCCCGCCGGGCGTCGTACGCGGCGAGCGCGGCCTGCGGGTCGGCGCCCGCCGCGGCGCCGGCCAGGGTGTGTTCCAGGGCGTCCAGGTAGGCGACCACCGGCGGGATGAGCTCGGCGTGGTGGGCGGCCTGGCGCAGGTCGGCGGCCTCGGTCAGCCCGGCCCAGATCCGCATGCCGCCGAACACGCTCGCCAGCAGCAGCGGGACCACCGCGATCGCCAGCACCCGCCGGCGCACCGGCCAGTTGGCCGGGGACCAGCGCGGGGGCCGCCGGATCGGCTCGGGCGCGGTCATCGGCCGCCTCGGTACGTCATGCTGCCACCTGGCTCATGGGGTTGGTCGACACCTGGCAAAGACACCCGGCAATTCGTCGAGTATGACAGCCACCGGCCGGGTTCTCCACCGTCCCAACCGCACAGCCCGGCCGCGTCGGCGCACCCGTCCGCCATGAGCAAAGCCCGGCTGCGATGATCGTCGGGTGTTCCGGGTGCTGTTCTTTCAACCTCGCATTCCGCCCAATACCGGCAATGCGATCCGGATGGTCGCCGCCACCGGCTGCGAACTGCATTTGGTGGAGCCGCTCGGGTTCGACCTGTCGGAGCCGAAACTGCGCCGGGCCGGACTGGACTACCACGACCTGGCGTCGGTGACCGTGCACCCGGACCTGCCGTCGGCGTGGCAGGCGCTGGGGCCGGGCCGGGTGTTCGCGTTCACCGCGCACGCCGCCACGGTGTTCACCGACATCGCCTACCGGCCCGGGGACGTGCTGATGTTCGGGCCGGAGCCGACCGGGCTGGACGCCGAGACGCTGGCCGACCCGCACATCACCGAGCTGGTGCGGATTCCGATGCTGGCCGGCCGCCGGTCACTGAACCTGTCCAACGCGGCGGCGGTCGCCGCCTACGAGGCCTGGCGCCAGCACGGATTCACCGGCGCCGCGCCGGCACCGGCCGACTGAGTCACCAGCCGTTCCAGTGCACCACCTGTTCGGCCGGCAGCCGCTTGGCCGGGCGGAAGTCGGTGCCGACGGTGTAGGCGACCGGGAACAGCCCGCCCTGGCTGTACTGCTCGTAGGGGATGCCGAGCACCTCGGCGGCCTGCCGCTCCCCGTCGCCGATCAGGTGCAGCGTGGTCCACGCCGAACCGAGCCCGCGGGAGCGCAGCGCGAGCATGAAGCTCCACACCGCCGGCAGCAGCGAGCCCCAGAACGACGCGCTCACCCCGGCCGGGGCGTGGTCGGGCCGGCCCTCCAGGCACGGCACCAGCAGCACCGGCACCTCGTGGAAATGGTCGGCCAGGTAGCGGGCGGAGTCCCGCACCTTGTCCATCCGCTCGCCGCGCACGTCGTCGTAGGCCGGGCGGGGCTGGTCCAGGTAGGCGTAGGCGTTGGCGCGGTAGATGTCGGCCAGCGCCTTCTTCTTGTCCGGGTCCTCCACGAACACCCACTGCCAGCCCTGGGCGTTGGAGCCGGTGGGCGCCTGCAGCGCCAGCTCCAGGCACTCCAGCAGCACCTCGCGCGGCACCGGCCTGGTCAGGTCCAGGCGCTTGCGCACCGATCGGGTGGTGGTCAGCAGCTCGTCGACCGAGAGGTTCAGGGTCACGCCGCCGAGACTACCGGCCGGTGCGGCCGGTCAGCGGAAGTCGCGCGACCGGGACGGCACCCGCAGCCGCAGCGGCCGCACCTGGTCGGCCACCACGGTGATCGCCCCGGTGGCGTTCTGCACGATGCCGCGGATCACCAGCGCCGCCACGGTCTGGGCCAGCCGGCGGTGCCGGGCCCACACCCCGGGGCTGCACAGCACGTTGACCATCCCGGTCTCGTCCTCGAGGTTGAGGAAGGTGACGCCCTGGGCGGTGGCCGGCCGCTGCCGGTGGGTGACCGCCCCGGCGACGAGGACCCGGGTGCCGTCGGGCACCGCCGCCAGCCGGGCGGCCGGGACCACCCCGAGCGCGTCGAGCTCGTCGCGCAGGAACTGGGTCGGGTAGCTGTCCGGGGAGATGCCGGTGGCCCACACGTCGGCGGCGGCCAGCTCCAGCGCGCTCATCCCGGGCAGCGCCGGGGCGTGCGAGGTGGTGCCCACCCCGGGCAGCCGGTCCGGGCGTTCGGTGGCCGCGGCCCCGGCCGCCCACAGCGCCTCGCGGCGGCCGATCCCGAAGCAGCCCAGCGCCCCGGCGGTGGCCAGCGCCTCGGTCTGCGGCACGGTCAGCTGCACCCGCCGGGTCAGGTCCGGCAGCGAGGTGTAGGGGCCGTTGGCCCGCCGCTCGGCGACGATGCGCTCGGCCAGTTCGGTGCCGATGTGGCGGACGCCGCCCAGGCCCAGCCGCACCTCGGTGCCGGCGTTCTCCAGGGTGGCGTGCGCGAGGCTGGCGTTGACGTCCGGGCCGTGCACCATCACGCCGTGCCGGCGGGCGTCGGCGACCAGCGACTGCGGTGCGTAGAAACCCATCGGCTGGGCGCGCAGCAGCGCGGCGCAGAACGCCGCCGGGTGGTGCAGCTTGAACCACGCCGAGTAGAACACCAGCGAGGCGAAGGAAAGCGAATGGCTTTCCGGGAAGCCGAAATTGGCGAACGCCTCGAGTTTCTCCCAGATCCGGTCGGCCACCTCGCCGGTGATGCCGTGCCGGTCGCGCATGCCCTGGTAGAACCGGTCGCGCAGCCGGCGCATCCGCTCGGTGGAGCGCTTGGAACCCATCGCGCGGCGCAGCTGGTCGGCCTCGGCGGGGGTGAAGCCGGCGCAGTCCACCGCCAGCTGCATGAGCTGCTCCTGGAACAGCGGCACCCCGAGGGTCTTGCGCAGCGCCGGTTCCATCGACGGGTGCTCGTAGGTGACGGGTTCCTCGCCGTTGCGGCGCTTGATGTAGGGGTGCACCGAGCCGCCCTGGATGGGGCCGGGCCGGATCAGCGCGACCTCCACGACCAGGTCGTAGAACACCCGGGGTTTCAGCCGCGGCAGGGTGGCCATCTGGGCGCGCGACTCGACCTGGAACACCCCGACCGAGTCGGCCCGCTGCAGCATCTCGTAGACCGCGGGCTCGGACAGGTCCAGCTTCGCCAGGTCGACCTCGATGCCCTTGTGCTCGCGCACCAGGTCGATGCAGTAGTGCAGCGCCGAGAGCATGCCCAGCCCGAGCAGGTCGAACTTGACCAGCCCGATGGCCGCGCAGTCGTCCTTGTCCCACTGCAGCACGCTGCGGCCGGGCATGCGGGCCCACTCCACCGGGCACACGTCGGCGATGGGCCGGTCGCAGATCACCATCCCGCCCGAGTGGATGCCCAGATGCCTCGGCAGATTGGCGATCTGGCCGGCCAGTTCGAGCACGGCGGGCGGGATGCCCTCGGTCTCGGGGCTGTCGGCCGCGCCGTTCCAGCGACCCAGCTGCTTGCTCCAGGCGTCCTGCTGCCCCGGCGAGAAGCCGAGCGCGCGGGCCATGTCGCGCACCGCGCTGCGGCCCCGGTAGGTGATGACGTTGGCGACCTGGGCGGCGTAGTCGCGGCCGTAGCGGTCGTAGACGTACTGGATGACCTCCTCGCGCCGGTCGGACTCGATGTCGATGTCGATGTCCGGTGGGCCGTCGCGCTCCGGGGACAGGAACCGTTCGAACAGCAGGTCGTTGGCCACCGGGTCGACGTTGGTGACCCCCAGCGCGTAGCACACCGCCGAGTTGGCCGCCGAGCCCCGGCCCTGGGCCAGGATGTCGCGCTCCCGGCAGAACCGGGTGATGTCGTGGACCACCAGGAAGTAGCCCGGGAAGCCGAGCCGGGCGATGATGCCCAGCTCGTGTTCGAGCTGGGCGTAGGCGCGCGGGTGACGTTCGGGCGGGCCGTAGCGCTCCCGGGCGCCGAGCATGGTCAGGTGCCGCAGCCAGCTGTCCTCGGTGTGGCCGGCGGGCACGTCGAACGGCGGCAGTTTCGGGGCGATGAGCGCCAGCTCGAAGGCGCACTGCTCGCCCAGCTCGGCGGCGGCCGCCACCGCCTCGGGCCGGTGCGCGAAGAGGCGGGCCATCTCCGCCCCCGACCGCAGGTGCGACCCGCCCAGCGGGGCCAGGAACCCGGCGGCCTCGTCGAGGCTGCGGCGGGCCCGGACGGCGCCCATCGCCATGGCCAGCCGGGCCCGTGAGGGTTCGGCGAAGTGCGCGCCGGTGGTGGCGACCACGTTCACCCCGAAGCGCGGGGCCAGGGCGGCCAGCGCGGCGTTGTGTTCGTCGTCGAGCGGCCGGCCGTGGTGGGTCAGCTCGATGCTGACCCGGTCCGGACCGAACCGGTCCACCAGCTCGGCCAGTGCCCGCGCCGCCGCTTCCGGGCCGCCTTGGCGGAGTGCCTGGCGGACATGGCCTTTGCGGCATCCGGTGAGGACGTGCCAGTGCCCGCCGGCGGCCTCGGTGAGCGCGTCGAGGTCGTAGCGGGGCCGGCCCTTCTCGCCGCCGTCGAGGTGGGCCCGGGCGATCGCCCGGGACAGCCGCCGGTAGCCCTCCGGCCCGCGGGCCAGCACCAGCAGGTGCGGGCCGGGCGGGTCGGGGTCCTCGGTGCGCGGCACGTTGGCCAGCGACAGCTCCGCCCCGAACACCGTCGGCACGCCGAGCTCGGCGGCGGCCTCGGCGAACCGCACCACCCCGTACAGGCCGTCGTGGTCGGTCAGCGCCAGCGCGCGCAGGTTCAGCCGCACGGCCTCCTCGACGAGCTCCTCGGGGGTGGAGGCGCCGTCGAGGAAGCTGAACGCCGAGTGGGCGTGCAGTTCGGCGTAGGGCACCGTCCCGGCACGCCGGGGCGCCGCCGGCGGGCGGTACGGTTCGCGGCGGCGCGACCAGGCCGGGCTGTCGCCCCCGTCGCCGGCCGGTTCCCCCGGCGCCGCACCCGCGTGCCGGGGTTTGCCGTTGAGCACGCGGTGCATCTCGGCCCAGGTCGGTGGCCCGTTGTGCCAGCCCACCCGGCCAGTGTATCGAACGTGCGTTCGAGATCGAAACCCGGCAACGAATCCGCCGCCGACGCCGTGCCACCCCAGTTCACCAGGGAACATGCCGGGTTATCCCCAATGGCGCATTCATCCACAGACGGGGGTCGGCCGGCCGCCGGGCGACGCCGCCGCCCGGTAATTTCGCATATATGTTCGATCGGTTGGTGGCGGCGGTCGCCGGCACCCGCGGTGCCGCGAGGGCCGGCGCGTGGGCGCGCATCGAGAACGCGGCCTGCGCGCGCCGGCTCTCCGCCTCCGCCGACCTCCTGGATCAGATGTACGCCGCCGCCGGCTCGGCCGACCGCGAGCAGTGGATCATCGACAACTTCGCCGCGGTCGCCGCCCTGCTCGCACCCGCCCAGAACGTGTCGGTCGGCGTCGCGGCTGCCCAACTGGAGGTCGCGGTCTTCCTGCGGGACCGGTTGCCGCGCACCAACGCGGTGTTCCGCACCGGCGCCATCGGCTACCGCATCGCCAGGACCATCGTGAACCGCACGCGGCTGATCAAGGATCCCGGGGCGATGGCCGAGGTCGACGCCGCGATCGCCGGACATGTCGAGACCTGGACCGCGCTGTCGGAGGAGCGGTTGAAGAAGGAGATCGACCTCTGGGTCGACCGGTACGACCCGGCGGCGGTGCGTCGTGCCGAATACGCCTCCCGGCAGCGCTATTTCGATGTCAATCCCAGCACAGACGGATCCGGCGCCGCCGCCATCGCCGGCACCGTGCTGATCCACGACGGCGAGTTCATCGACCAACGCCTCGACGCCCTGGCCGCGACGGTGTGCGAGAACGACCCGCGCACCCACGACCAGCGCCGGGCCGACGCGGTGCGGCCCGCCCTGGCCGGGGCGGACCGGATGCCGTGTATGTGCGGATCCGCCGAATGCCCGGCCGCGGGCCGGACCGCGAGCAACGTGGTGGTGCACGTCGTCGTGAACGAGGAGACACTGCGGGACGCGACGCCCGCCGAACTCGACGGCGCCAAGCCCATCGAGCCGATCGAGGCGGGCGATCCCACGCTGACCGGGCCGGCGGCGACGGGGCCGGGCTACGTGATGGGCCGCGGGGTGGTGCCCGGGCCGACCGCGGCCGCGAAACTGTCGGCGGCCGAACGGCAACCGGTCAGGCATCCCGGGAGTGCACCACCCGAGCCGCGGCGGTTCGCGTCGGCGGCGCTGGCGTGGTTCGTCCGCTGCCGGGATCTGACGTGCCGGTTCCCCGGCTGCCACAAGCCGGCCACCGAGTGCGACCTCGACCACACGATCCCCTACCCGCGGGGCAAGACGCAGGCGTCGAACCTGAAATGCCTGTGCCGACGCTGTCATCTGCTGAAGACCTTCCTCGGCTGGCGGGACCGGCAGCATCCCGACGGGACCGTCGAGTGGATCGCGCCGACCGGGGAGACGTACACGACCTACCCCGGCAGCAGGCTGCTGTTCCCGGCGTTGTGCCGGCCGACCGCGCCGGCGATCGTCGACGCCGGTGTCGAGCCTGCCGATGATGCGGCGCGCGGCCTGAAGATGCCGCGCCGCAAGCGGACTCGCACGCAGAACCGCGCCCGTGCGATCGAGGCGGAGCGCAGGCTCAACCAGCCCTACGCCGACGAGCGCAACCGCCCGCCACCGTTCTAGGGGCCGGGCAGGTCCCGGGCCGGGTCGGTGGCCCGCACGTCAGCCGCGGGCGATGATGACCGGGGTGCGTACGGCGTGCATGACGGCGGTGCTGACCGAACCGAGCAGCGCCCCGGCGATGCGGCCGCGGCCGTGGCTGCCGACCACCACCAGCTGAGCGGTCTCGGCCTGTTCGATGAGCATCCGGGCCGGCCGCTCGCCGGCCACCACCCGCCGCACCGTGACGTCCGGGTACTGCTCGCACCAGCCGGCCAGCCGCTCGGCCAGGGTGGCCTCGGCGAGCGCCTGCAGCCCGGCCACGTCCAGGCCCGGGTAGTCGAGGATGGCCACGTCGCGCCAGCCGTGCACGGCGACCAACTCCACCCCGCGGAAGGAGGCCTCCTCGAAGGCGATCCGGGTGGCCGCCTCCGAGGCCGGCGAGCCGTCGATGCCGACGACCACCGGGGCGTCGGCCGGGCGGGGCTCCTCGTCGTGCACGATCGCCAGCGGGCAGCGCGCGGCATGGGCCAGGCCGGTGCTGACCGAGCCGAGCAGCAGCCGGCCCAGTGCGGTCTGACCGCGGCTGCCCACCACGAGCCGCTCGGCGTGCTCGGACATCTCGGCCAGCACCGCCACCGGAGTGGCGTGCGCCAGCTCGGTGGCCACCTCGCGGGCCCCGGCACGTTCGGCGATCTGCCGGGACTCGGCGAGGATGCGCTCCCCCTCCTCGTCGAGCACCCGGAACGCCTCGTCCGGCAGCGGCATCTCGGGCCAGGGCGCGGTCACCACCACCGGCGAGGGCACGGCGTGCACCAGGGTCAGCGGCCGGTCCCGGCGCAGTGCGTCGGCGACCGCCCACTCGATGGCCGCATGGGCCGTCGCCGACCCGTCAACCCCCACCACGATGCCGTATCGCGCCTCTGCCATCGCCAGCACTCCATTCGGTTCCGGGAAACGTCCGGGGATCCGTGGACCCCGTCCCGCTCGACCCTACGGGTTGGCGGACCGTTCCCGGTGCTCATCGGGCCGACACCCTCTACGATGCCTGTGGCTTACGGAAGGGACGGCACATGGTTTCAGCACGGCAGATCGGCCACCTCGGCGGCTGGGCGGTCGCTCTCGGTATCGGCGCGGCCCTCGCCTCGGCGGGCACCGCCTACGCCGACGACGGCGACACCGCCGCGGACAAGCCGACCGGCAGCGTGCAGGCCGGCCCGGCCCGGCACGCCGACTCGGACGGGAAGGCCGGCGGCAAGCACGGCGAGCGGCAGCGGCCGACGGTGCGCTTCGGCAGCCACGCCGGCACCGACACCGCTGCCGCCGGGGGCGACGAGACCGGCACCCGCACGACCGGTACCCGGGGCCGGGCGACGACCGTCTCCCGCACCGCCCGCCCCTCGCCGGAGGAGTTCGAGGCCGCCCAGGTCGAGCGGCTGCAGAAGCTGTTCGCCGGGCGCAAGGCCGCCGCGGTCACCCCGGTGCCCGCCGACGGGACCGCCACCGACGAAACCGGCACCGACGCCCCGGAGGGGGCGGCGGTCGAGACCGAACCCGCGGCGCCGCAGCCGAATCCGGGGCCGGGGCCGCGGGTGCTCGGGCTCGCCACGGCGGCCGGCGCAGCCGCCCAGAGCGAGCAGGACGAGCAGGACCTCGAGGACGAGCAGGAGGCTTCAGCGGGGCAGCAGGAACCGTCCCCGGCGCAGGCCGGTGTGCTGCCGCGCGGGGCGGATCCGGCCTGGTTCTGGAACCCGTTCCGGGGCGAGGATCCGGCGGCCTACAGCATGCCGGACACGCTGCTCAACACCGAGATCGCGGTGCTGAACGCGCTGCCGGATCCGCTGCGGCCGCCGGTGCGCGAGCTGTTCGAGTTCGTCTACCGGTGCAGCCAGATGGTGCCGTGGGTGAACGTGGTGGTGCCGCTCGTCGAGATCGTCGACGTGCTGCCCGACCTGTTCAGCGGCACCCCGGCGGCCAAGGACGCCTTCCAGATCACGGTCAACGAGCTGCTGCTGACCACCGGCATCGTGTCGTTCTTCTACTACGGCTACGACCAGATCGCCGACCTGCTCAACCTGGAGTACCCGGCCCAGCAGCTCAAGGAGTGGTTCTACGCCACCGCCTGGGACGTCATCGACTTCCTGCACCTGTTCCACAACCCGGGACGGTCCGGGCTGGTGTGGGGCATCCCGGCCTGACGCGACGGTGAACCGACGGTGACAGTGCCGGAACCGCAACGGATCCCGGTCTTCGCCGATGTCGACACCGGTGTCGACGACGCCCTGGCCCTGGTGTACCTGCTGGCCGCCCCGGAGGTGGAGCTGGTCGGCATCGCCGCCACCGCGGGCAACGTCGGCGTGCAGCAGGTGTGCCGCAACACCCTGGGGCTGCTGGAGCTGTGCCGGGCGCTGGCCGTGCCGGTGTCGGTGGGTGCCGAACAGCCGCTGAGCATCCCGCTGCGCACCGCCGAGGACACCCACGGTCCGGAGGGGCTGGGCTACGCCACGCTGCCGCCGACCGATCGTCGGCCCACCGGCCACAGCGCCGCCGAGGCGTGGGTGCGTGCCGCGCGGGCGCATCCGGGTGAGTTGGTCGCGATCGCCACCGGCCCGCTGACCAACCTGGCGCTGGCGCTGCGCGCCGAACCGGCCCTGCCCCGGCTGCTGCGCCGGCTGGTCGTCATGGGCGGCGCGTTCGAGTACCGGGGCAATACCACGCCGGTGGCAGAGTGGAACGTCAGCGTCGACCCGGAAGCCGCCGCCGAGGTGTTCGCGGTGTGGAGCGCGGCCTGGGGGCTGGACGAGCCGACACATCTGCCGATCGTGCTGGGGCTCAACCTCACCGAGCACGCGGCGATGACGCCGGCCATCCTGGCCCGGCTGGCCTCGGCCGCCGGGGCGGCCACCGCCTCGATGAGCGTGCTCGACGACCGGGGCACCCGGTCGCGGGCCGACAACCCGCTGGTGCGGGTACTCGAGGACGCGCTGCGGTTCTACTTCGAGTTCCACTTCGACCAGGGCGAGGGCTACCTGGCCCACGTGCACGACCCGCTGGCCGCGGCGGTGGCACTCGACCCGGGGCTGGTGCAGACCCGGCCGGCCACCGTGGATGTGGAGCTGACCGGCACGCTGACCCGGGGTATGACCATCGCCGACTGGTCCGGCCGCTGGGGCCGCCCCCCCAACGCGCAGGTCGGGGTGGCGGTGGACCCGGAGGTGTTCTTCGACCGGTTCATCGCCCGGGTCGGGCCGTTCGCCGCCCGGCTGGGTCCGGCGGATCCCGCTCACTCATAGCTGCCCTCCAGGTACCAGCGGCGCTGCCGGTAGCACAGCAGCAGCGCCTGGGGATGCTCCGGCAGGTCGACGAGCACCTGGGCGCGGGCGGTGCGGCCGGCCCGGGACTGTTCGGGGTCCCACCACCGTTCGTCGACCGGCCACGGCCCGGCCCACCACCGCAACCGGCCCTCCCGCCCGGGCGCGACCAGCCGCACCGGATCGGCGGAGAACAGCCCGCGGCTGGTCACCCGCACCGGATTACCCTGGGCGTCAAGGACTTCCACCGGGTCGTCGAGCAGCACCGCCGGGGCGGGCTCGGGCAGCCGGCCGGGCCAGGGCTGGTTCGGGTCGGCCCGCGGCACCGGCTCGTCGCCCAGCGGGGTGAGCGTGATCCGCTCGGCGGGGCCTCGGCCGCCGCTGAGCACCGGCACCTGCACCGCCTCCGGGCCAAGCAGGCCCTGCACCCGCACCAGGGCGCGGTGCGCCCGCAGCCGGTCCTCCTCCCCCACGCTGCCCCACAGCGGCAGCTGCAGTGCCTCGGCGGAGATCACCTCGACCGGGTGCAGCCGCAGCACGGTGATCGGCGCGGTGGGCCGGTCGTCGGGCCGGCGCCGGTGCAGCCAGCCGTCGAGCTGCCAGCGCACCCGGTCGGCGGTGGCGTCCTCGGTCAGCGGTTCGGCGCACCGCCACACCCGGGTCAGCTCCTCGCCGTTGGCGGTGACGACGTGGACCGCCAGCCGGGTGCAGCCCACCCCGGCGGCCTCCAGGCGCCGGTGCAGGTCGGCGGCCAGGGCGCGGCCGGCGAACGCGGCGGCGTCGATGCGGTCCACCGGCGGGTCGCAGTCCATGACCGCGTCCAGCTCCGGCGGGGGCGGCCGGCCCGAGGGGTTGCGGTCCGGCTCGCCGCGGGCGAACCGGTGCGCGGCCACCGCGTCGGCGCCGAACCGGGACGCCACATCGCTGCGGGACAGCTCGGCGAACCGACCGATGGTGCGTATTCCCATGCGCCACAACAGATCCGCAAGCTCCTCCCGGCCGGGCGCGGCCAGGCTGGGTTCGGCGGCCAGCTGCCGGATCGACAACGGCGCCAGAAACCGCGCGTCACCCCCGGGTTCGACGACCCGCCCGGCGCGGGCGGCGAACACCGCGGTGGGCAGCCGGTCGGCGATGCCGACCTGGCACTCCACCCCGACGGCGGCCACCGCGTCGACCAGCCGTTCGGCGGCGGCCTGCTCGGAGCCGAAGTAGCGGGCGGCCCCGCGCACCGGCAGCACCATCAGCCCGGGGCGCAGCACCTCGGCCCGCGGCACCAGCCCGTCGACCGCGGCGACGACGGCCTCGAAGTGGCGGGCGTCGCGCGCCGGGTCGGCGGCGGCGACGTGCAGCCGCGGGCAGCGGGCCTGGGCCTCCCGCCGGCGCAGGGTGCGCCGCACCCCGGCCGCCCGGGCCGCCGCCGAACAGGCGATGACCCGGTTGGCCAGCGTGACCGCCACCGGTGCGGTGGCCGGCAGGCCGGCCGCGGCCGCGGCGGCCACCGCGGGCCAGTCCATGCACCAGACCGCCAGCACCCGCGACATGCCGTCACCCACCCACGGCCGCCGCGGCGGGGCGGGCCGGCCGACCGCGGGCCCGCATGGCCAGCCGCACCCGGGTGATCCGGCCGCGGCCCGGGACGGGCGGATCCCCGTCCGCCCCGGCCACCTCGTAGCCGTCGACCCTGGCCTCCAGCCGGGTCGAGGCACCCTGCCACTGGCCACCGGTGACCAGCAGCGTGCAGCCCTTCTGCCGGGCCCGCGCCGCCAGCACCCGGGCCCGGCCGGGCGGCACCGAGCGGCCGCCCAGGCCGAGCAGTACCAGGTCCATCCCGTCCATCAGCACCGAGGCCACCTCGACCGGGTCCGCCCCCGGGTCCGGGATGACCGCCAGCCGGCTCAGGTCGGCCCCCATCTCCACGGCGGCCAGCAGTCCCGCGTCGGGCTGGCCGACGATGGCCGCGTACCCGCCGGCCGCGGTCACCCCGGCCACCACGGCCAGCTGCAGCGACCGGGCCCCCGACACCACCGCCACCGCCCCGCGCGGCAACGCGACCGGAAGCCGTTCGGCCAGCGTTTCCGGCAATGGCAGCAAACGTTCCGAAGCCGGCAGCGCGGCCGGGGACGCGGCCGCGCCCCGGCGTGGCGCCCCGGTCCCGCCGGTCACCGCGGCGATCCTGCGACGCAGGTGTTCCACCTGTTCAGCGCGGTCGAGCCGACGCAGATCCAGGTCCGTCGCTGCAGTCACAGCGGCACCTCCCGCATCATCCGATTCACCCGTTGTTCGAAACTTTGTTCGATACGCCGAGTAAACACCGGGCCACCGACACCGTCAAGCGCGCAGGTGGCCGCCGGGGAGGCGGTGGCGGCCGCCACCGGCAATACCGAGCGAGACCCCGCTCACAGGGCTAGAGTGCAACCCAAGGGCCCCAGCTCAAGGGTTTCCGAGAACCCGGCCCGGGGCTTCCCCACCGAAGTCGGACTCCCGGGCAGCTGCCGCCGTCGCGCACGGAAGTCGAGGACGCACCATGACCCCCAACCCCCTGATCCGCCGTCTCACCGTGATCGCCGCCGGCGCCGCGATCATCGGTCTCACCTCGCTCACCGCCGCCTGCAGCAGCCCCGAGGAGGCTGCCCCCGAGGAGACCACCACGACCACCACCACCACGACACCGGCGGAGACCGCACCACCGGCGACCACCGCCCCGGAGGTCGAGCCGACCGAGAAGGCGCCGCGGATCGGCCCCGGACCCAACCCGTTCTCGCCGGAGGTCACCGCCCCGCCGGCGCCCACCGCCATTCCCGGCGACAACGACTGATCCGTCCGCGGGTGCGGTGACCGGGCCGCCGGTGCCACCCGGCGGGTGGCCGCTCGCGCTGCTGCTGGTCGGCGTGCTGCTGTTCTCGGCCGCCGACCCCGCCCCGGTGCGGGGGCGCCACCCCACCCCCGCGACCGCCACCGTCATCGGCGGCCCGTACGCCCAGTTGCTCGCCGCTTCAACGGATCTCGGCCCGACACGGCACGGCACGGTACAGCTGACCGTCACCCTGGCCGACCGGCGCACCCCGCGGCGATTGTCGGCGTGGGCCGATGCGGCCGGGCTGTGGGTGCGCCGGCACCCCGGTGCGGACTGGGCCGTCGTCGAGGGGCCGGCCCGGTCGGTGGCCGCGGCGTTCGGGGTGGACGTGCACGACTACCGGGGCCGGCGCGGCCGGGTGTTCTACGCCTCCCCGCAGCAGCCGGGCGTCCCGGTCCCGCTGCGCGGCGAGGTCACCGCGGTGGGCCGCATCCTCGGCTACGTCCCGCACCGCATGTCGCGGCCCTGGTTCCTACCGCTCGACATCCCGGACCGGGGCCTGTCCCCCGCCGCGCTGCTGCGCACCTACAACGCCGAATCCCTTGCCCGGCAGGGCTTCACCGGCAAGGGCCAGACCATCGTGGTGTTCGCCTTCGACGGGTTCGACCAGGCCGACCTGGACGCCTTCACCGCCCTGCACGGGCTGCCGCCGCTGCGCCCGGTGGTGGTCGGCGGGCAGGCCGACGAACCGCGCGGCGAGACCACCATGGATCTCGAGGTGGCCCATGCCATCGCCCCGGACGCGACCAAGGTGGTGGTCAACGCCCGGACCACCGTCGAGGGCGACGGGGCGTTCGAGAAGATCGGCCGGATGCTCGCCGACACCGACCGGCGGTTTCCCGGTGCGGTGTGGAGCTTCTCGATCGGCTGGGGCTGCGACCGGCTGGTCACCGCCGCCGACCTGGCGCCGGTGCGCTCGGCGCTGGCCGCCGCCCAGGACCGCGGCACCACCACCTTCGACGCCAGCGGGGATCTGGCCGGGCTGGAGTGCAAGGGCGGCGACGACTGGTCGGCCCCGCCAGGACCGGCCGATGTGGGCCTGGACTCGGTGGCCTCGCTGCCGGAGATGACCGACGTCGGCGGCACCACACTGTCGACCGATGCGGCCGGCCGCTGGCTGGCCGAGACCGCCTGGTTCGACGTGCCGCTGTCGCAGGGCACCGGCGGTGGGGTGTCGGCGCTGTTCGAGCGGCCGCACTGGCAGCGCGACATGGCCCCGGGCCGCGCCCCCGACCGGCGGCTGACCCCGGACGTCTCCGCCGTCGCCGACCCGCTCACCGGGGTCCGGATCGTCTACGCCGGAAGACAACTCGTCGGCGGCGGCACCTCGCAGTCGGCGCCGATCTGGGCCGGGCTCACCGCGGTGATGAACGAGTTCCTGCTGGCCAACGGCGGACGTCGGATCGGGGCGCTCAACCCGCTGCTGTACCGGATCGCCGCCGGCGCCCCGCTGCCGGCATTCCGGGACGTGGTGCTCGGCGGAAACGCCGTCGAGACCGCCGGTCCCGGCTACGATCTCGTCACCGGGCTGGGCACCCCCGACGTGGAGCACCTGGCCCGCAACATCCTGCTGCTGCAACGGGCGGGCACATGAGCGGCGAACCGACCGGCCCCGACGCGGTGCCGATGACCGAATGCCGGGTGTGCCGGACCGACGTGCCGGCCGGCCGGTTCTGCGGGCTGTGCGGGGCGTTCCTGGTGCCGCACCGCGGTGACGGCCCGGACTGGTTGCGGCTCAAAGTGTTCGGTGCCGCACCCGACGAGCACGTGCTCAAGCCCGCGGTGGCCGGCGCGCTGTTCCCGCACCTGCCCGAGCAGTCCCGCACGCCGTTCCGCGTCGGGCTGGTCATGGTGCTGGCCGCGCTGGTGGCGGCCGGGTTGCTGCGCATGCCGGCCGCGCTGATCACGGTGGCCGCGCTCGGGTTGCCGCTGCTGTTCACGGTGTACCTGTGGGAGTCCGACGGGGTGCGCGACCTGCCCGGCCGGATGCTCGTGTCGGCGGCGCTGCTCGGCGCGGGGCTCGGGGTGGGCTGGGCGCTGCTCACCGGCGCGGCGGTGGCCCGCACCTACGAGGTGCCGCTGGGGGCGGGCATCGTCGGCTACCGGATGCTGCGCGACGGGGTGGGCGTGCCGCTCGGCGCGGTGACGCTCATGCTGGCCCCGGCGGTGGTGGTGCGGCTGTTGCGACCGCCGTCGCGGGAGGCCCTGGACGGCTTCATGATCGGCGCACTGGGGGCGTTGTGCTTCACCGCGGCGGCCACCGTCACCCGACTTGCCCCGCAGTTCGCCGTCGGGCTGGTCAACCGGGCCCGGCCGCTGTCGAGTCTGCTGGTCGAGGCGGGGATCCGGGGACTGGCGGTACCGCTGACCGCCGCCGCGGTGGGCGGATTGATCGGTGCGGCACTGTGGTTCACCCGCCCGGCGAGCAAGGCCGGACAGCATCCGGGGGTGGTGCGCGCGGTGCTGTGCGGCTTCGCCGCGGCGGTGTTCGGTCTGTATCTGGGGGTCGGCCTGATCGAGACCACCCGGCTGCCCCAGTTCTGGCTGCTGACGGTGCATCTGGCGGCGGCGCTGCTGGCGTTGGTGCTGTTGCGGCTGGGCCTGCAGCTGGCGCTGCTGCACGAGGCGCACGACGAGATCCATGCCGAGGAGCCGCTGTTGTGCCCGCACTGCGGACACGTGGTGCCGGACATGGCGTTCTGCCCGGCCTGCGGGGCGGCCACCCGGGCGTCGTCGCGGTCGTCGCGGGCGGCCCGCCGGCGCAACCGTCCCGCCCGGATCCGACCGGACGGACCGTCATGACCGACGCTCCTCCCGGCGAGCCGCGGTGGCCGGGCTACGCCGTCCCGGCCGGTGTCTACGTCGCCGCCCCGCCCCGGCGCACCCGGCCGCTGCGCGTGCTGCTGTGGTGGCTGGCCGGCATCGTGGTGGTGGCACTCGCGCTGGCCGGGGTGAGTTCGGCGATGAGCACCCCGGCCGCGCGCTACGTCTGCCCGCCGGACTGCGGTTCCCCGCCGGTCGGCGAGCCGGTGTCGGACAACCCGCGCTTCGAGGCGCCGGACGGCTCGTTCTCGGTGTCCTATCCGGCACCGGGCACCGCCTACCGGGTACGGCTGGGCGACGACGGGGTGACCGCGGAGTTCCTCGGCGGTGACGGCGGCACGCTGCAGCTTCTCGGCCGGCCCGCAAACGGACGCGAACCGCGGGAAATCGCAAAGGAACTCGTCGCGGCGACGTTCCCGGACACCCGCACCGCCTACGAGATCCCCAACGCCATGGTGGGCTACCACCCGGGCTACGGGGAGGTGGCCGACTGCTGGCCGCAGGGCTCCAACGCGAGCTATCTGCGCATGCGGGTGATCGTCATGGTCGCGGTGAAGCACGACCTGGCGCTCATCGCCGCGGCGGTGGGGCCGTTCCGCCGGTTCGGCCCGGACTTCGGCCCCGGCAAACCGAG
>Ga0207747_1000722_pt1 | contig 31939 bp, 37 predicted proteins | sample HigsolmetaGSP11D_FD_184839 | JGI IMG/M metagenome (GOLD analysis project Ga0207747, IMG submission 184839) | High solid enriched microbial communities from the Joint BioEnergy Institute, USA - SP1-1-D (SPAdes) | ecosystem: Engineered > Bioreactor > SSF (Solid state fermentation) > Aerobic >...
CACCTTCAGATCGGTGCCTTCAGGCCGAGCCGCTCGGCAGTCTGCACGATGGAGGCCCAGGTATCGGGCTGCAGCGGCACGCCGTTCTTCAGCCGCTCCGCACGGAGCCGCGCCTCGGGCTCCCCGGGGGCCAGCACTTCCCCGCCGGGCTCGGCGGGGCGGCAGGACTTCACCCAGGCGACGTAGTCCTCGGCGGTGCGCTTGAACTCGGCCTCCGTGCCGAAATGCCGGGGCGAGATGAAGATGGAGAGCATGCCATTGGCAATGCGCCCCCGCGCCTCCACCGGGCCGGAGCAGCCGCCGCCGGTGAAGGCGCCGGCCAGCAGCTCGCACATGAAGGCGAGGCCGGAGCCCTTGTGCTCCCCGAAGGCGCGGATGGCGCCGAGGCCGTTGGCAGGGCTGCGCGGCCCGACCTGCGGATAGTCCCCGTACAGCGTGTGCGGATCCCCGGAGAGGCGCCCGTCCGGCTCGATCAGCGCATCCGGCGGCAGCGGCTTGCCGCCGTTGGAGGCGACCAGCACCTTGCCCTCCGCGACCCGGGAGGTGGCGAAGTCCAGCACCACCGGCGGGTCGGTCGGCACGCCGACGCTGAAGGGAGCGGTGGAGAAACGCCGCTCCGTCCCGCCGAAGGGCGCCACCAGTACGCTGCCGGCGACATTGACGAAGTGGATGGAGATCAGCCCCGCCTCGATCGCCTGTTCGGCATAGGAACCGACGCGGCCGATATGCCCGGCATTGCGCAGGGCGATGATGGCCGTGCCGTGCTGCTTCGCCCGCTCGATGCCCAGCGCCGTGGCCTGCGGCGCCACGGTCTGGCCGAACCCCCATTTGCCGTCCAGCACGGCGAAGGTCCCGCCATCGGTGACGATCTCGGCCTGCTGCCCGGCCACCACATAGCCGGCCTGCTGCCATTCCACATAGCGCGGCACCCGGGCAACGCCGTGGCTGTCATGCCCGGCTAGGTTGGCGCCCAGCAGATGGTGGGCAATGCGCCCCGCTTCCGCCTTGTCGCAGCCATTGGCGACGAAGATGTCGCGGACGAAGCTTTCCAGGGTGTCGGCGCTGATCAGCACCGGGGCATACGTTTCCATACCCATTCTGTAATCCGGCGGCCGGCCCCAGGGAAGGGGCGTGAATGGGGCCGGCCGCAGGGCCTACAGCACCCGGCCGGACTCCGGGTCGATCAGGTGCATCTGGTTGAGATCGGCGGCCATCATCAGCGGCCGGCCGGGTTCCGCCGGCACGGCGGGGTCGAGCCGGGCGCAGATCTCCGCCCCCTGCATCCAGAAATGCACCAGCGTTTCCATGCCCATCGGCTCGACCACCTCGGGCGTCGCCTGGAAGGTGGCGATGTTGGGCTTGTCCGTCGCCCTGACCTCGGTCAGATGCTCCGGCCGCAGGCCGAGCAGCACCTCCCTCCCCGCATGGGAGGAATAGCGCTTGGTGCGCTCGGCCGGGACCGGCAGGACGATGTCGTTCGGCAGGTGCATGCGCAGCGCGCCGGCGCCGTTCTCCAGCCGCGCCGGGATGAAATTCATCGCCGGGCTGCCGATGAAGCCGGCGACGAAGCGGGTCGCCGGATGGTGGTAGAGTTCCTGCGGTGCACCCACCTGCTCGATCACGCCGTGGTTCATCACCACCACGCGGTCGGCCAGCGTCATCGCCTCCACCTGGTCATGGGTGACATAGACCGTGGTGGTGCGGACGGTCTGGTGCACCTTCTTGATCTCGGTCCGCATCTGCACGCGCAGCTTGGCGTCGAGATTCGACAGCGGCTCGTCGAACAGGAAGACCTTGGGGTTGCGGACGATGGCACGGCCCATCGCCACACGCTGCCGCTGCCCGCCGGAGAGCGCCTTGGGCTTGCGGTCCAGCAGGTTGCCAATGTCGAGAATGCGCGCCGCGTTCTCGACGCGCCGGCGGATCTCATCCTTCGGGAATTTCCGCAGCAGCAGGCCGAAGGCCATGTTGTCGTAGACGCTCATATGCGGATAGAGCGCGTAGTTCTGGAACACCATGGCGATGTCCCGGTCACGCGGCGGGATGTCGTTCACCACCGCCCCGCCGATCGCGATCTCGCCGCTGCTGATCTCCTCCAATCCCGCAATCATGCGAAGCGTGGTGGACTTGCCGCAGCCGGAGGGGCCGACGAGGACGACGAACTCATGGTCGGCGATCTCCAGGTCGATGCCCTTCACCGCCTGGACGCCGCCCTCATATTCCTTGACGACCTTGCGCAGCGATACTTGCGCCATATGGGATTTCCCCCCTCAGCCTTTCGTTGCGCCGGCGGTCAGGCCGGCGATGTAGTAGTCCATGAGGAAGGCGTAGACCAGCAGCGGCGGCAGCGCCGCCAGCAGCGCGCCGGCCATGATCTTGCCCCACTGGAAGGTGTCGCCCCGGATCAGGTCGGAGACGATGCCCACCGTCAGCACCATCTGCTCGGAACTGACCAGATAGGCCATGGGGTAGATGAAGGACCCCCAGGACACGGTGAAGGCGAAGATCGTCGCCGCCAGGATGCCGGGCAGCGCCACCGGGATGAAGATCTTCCACAGCATCTGGAGGTGGTTGGCGCCGTCGATCAGCGCCGCCTCGTCCAGCTCCTTCGGGATGCTGGCGAAGTAGCCGATCATGATCCAGGTGGCGAACGGCACCGTTAGTGTCGGGAAGACCAGCACCATGGACCAGAGATTGTTGTACAGGCCGAGCTTGCCGACGATCTGGAACAACGGAATAAACAGCAGCGTGTCCGGCACCAGATAGGTGAGGAACACGCCGGTCGCCAGCATCTGGCTGCCCCAGAACCGCATCCGCGCCAGGGCGAAGGCGGCGAGGATGCTGACCACCATGGTGATCGCCACCGTGCACAGGGTGACGATGACGGAATTCAGGAAGAAGGTGGTGTAGTTCCCTTCCGTCAGCAGCTCCCGGTAATTCTCCAGCGTCGGCTCATGCACGATCCAGGGGCTGCCCTTCAGGCTGGCGATTTCACCGCTGCTCTTCAGGCTGGTGATCAGCATGTAGAAGGGCGGCACCAGGAAGAACACCACGAAGACGGCCAGCGCCACATAGGCGCCGATCATCGCCCAGCGCCGCTCCCGGCTGATGCTGCCGACCTTCTGGTAGGCGGGGACGCCCGCGCCCGTTACGGTTGCCGCGGTGCTCATGCGCCCATCTCCTTGGAACGCCGCGTCACGCCGCGCAACACGAAAATCGCGAAGATGGCGAGCAGCGGGAACATGAACAGCGACACCGAAGCGCCAAGCGGGATGTCGCCCGACTGGATGCCGACCTGGAAGGCATAGGTGGCGAAGACCTGCGTCTTGTCCTGCGGTCCGCCATTGGTCAGGATCCGAACGATGTCGAAATTGGCGAAGGTGACGATCAGGCTGAACAGCACCGTGATGCTGATGATGTTGCGCATCATCGGCAGGGTGACGTAGCGCAGCTTCTGGATGCCGGTCGCGCCATCGATCGCCGCGGCCTCATAAAGCTGGTCGGGCACGGATTTCAGCGCCGCCAGGTACATGATCATGAAGAAGGGTGCACCATACCAGACATTCACCAGGATGACCGCGAATTTCGCCCATCCCGGATCGCCGAGCCAGGGCACCGGCGGTGCGCCGACCGTCATCAGCAGCCAGTTGAATGCCGAATAGGACGGGTCGAACATCCACCACCAGGCCAGCGTCGAGATGGCCGGCGGAATGACCCAGGGCACCAGCAGCATGCCGCGCCACTTCCTCTGCCCCTTGGTCGGCAAGGCATGCAGCACATGCGCCAGGATGAAGCCGATGATCGCCTTGGCGATCACCGCGCTGACCGCGAAGATCACGCTCTGCCACACCACCATCCAGAAGGTGTCGCGGGTCAGCAGGAAGCTAAAATTGTCGAGGCCGACGAAGCGCGTCATGCGCTTGTTCAGCATCGAAAGATAGATCGCGTAGAAGAACGGATAGACCACCAGCCCGCCGATGACGGCAAGCAACGGCAGCGTCATCACGAAGGCAAGCGTTGATCGTCGCCGCGCCAGCTTGTGCAGGGTGCCCTTCGCAGGCGGAGCCACGGCGGCGGGAACACCGGGCGCCGTAACGACATTGCCATCAGCCATTACTGTCTGTTGCCTCCCTGGCTTTGGCTTGGCGCGGAGGGGGTGTCCGGAAATGCCCCAACCCACACCCCCGGCTAAGCCCGGAGGTGTGGGAGAGACATCACTACCGCATTCGGCCTCAGCCGCGCTTGAAGCCCTCGATCTCCTGCTCGGCCCAGGCGAGCACGCGATCGATCGGCTCCTTGTTCTGCACTATCCGGGCGATCATCTTCGCCTGGATGCCCTGATTGTACATCTGCACCGCAATATCCGCCGGGGCCGGTGCGAAGGCGATGCTCGGCCGGGCCTTGTGGTGCGGCTTGAGCGGATAGTTGAACACCGTCCCCTTCGGCGGCCCGACCGTGGACCAGGTGTCGAGGTCGGTCAGGCTGGCGAAGGGCGGGATGTCATAGCCATCCGAGGCCGCGACCATCTTGGCCACCTGCTCGCGCTGCGAAAGATGGGTGAGCAGCGCCTTGGCCGCCGACTTGTTCTTGCTGAAATTCCAGATGCCCCAGAAGAAGGGCAGGAAGGGCGTGAACCGTCCGGCCGGGCCACCCGGGGCCGGGAAGTGCCAGACCTGGTCCGCCACCTGCGGCGCATCGCGCCTGGCCACCGCCCAGGCCGAAGGCGGATTGAAGATCAGCGCCGCCTTGCCAGAGATGAGCGAGCGGTTGTTGGAGGCATCATCCCAGGAGAAGACATCGGCCGGCAATTGGCTGAACAGCCGCCCGGCGTAGTCCAGGACCTGCTTCACCTTGTCGTTGTTGCGCAGGGTGATGTCGCCCTTGGCGTTCACCATCTCGGCGCCGAAGGCGCGGAACATGCCGCCGATCCAGTCGGTGGCGTCGCTGAAGGTGCCGGCGGGCAGGCCGAAGGGATGGCCGGCGGCGTTGCATTTCTGCGCCGCCTGCAGGAAGTGGTCCCAGGTCCAGTTTTCCGCCCCGGGGCCGAGCTTCGTCTCGGCAGGATACATGGTCTGCGGGTCGATTCCCGCATGCTGCTTCAGCAGGTCGATGCGCGCCGCCGAGCCCTTGTACTGGCTGCCCGAGGTGGCCGGAACGGCCAGCCACTTGCCATTGATCTTGGCTAGGTACTCGGCGACCTCGTTGATTTCGCCGTGCTGCTTGATCAGGCCGCCGACCACGTCATCGACCGGCTCAAGGTTCTGCTGCTGGGCGTGCACCTCCCATGTCGGGAAGGCCAAGATGTCATGCCCCTGCTTCGCCTGCGCCTCGGCGGCGATGGTCAGCAGGTTCTTGTTGCCGACCGAGGTGATGAAGTCCATCTGCACGTCGACGCGGTTCTTCTGCGCCCATTCGTTCACGATCTGGCGCATCGCGTCATTGCCGGTCGGCACCCAGTGGTCCCAGAACCCGATCGAAACCCGGCCGCCCGAGGTCTGCCCGTGCACATTAACTAAGGGTAACGCGCTTGCCGCCACGCCAGCCACACCCGCGCGGAGCATGTCGCGCCGGGTCATTCCGTTGCCTGCCATTCCCATTCGTCCTCCAGCTCTCGTTCCCCGGCGGATCGCCCGCCGGTAACCGTTCTGTCCCGGTATGGAGCCCAGAGCAGCATAAGCGCGCGGCAAGCCGCATGACAACCTGCGTCGCGCGCCCGGCCCCGGCGGCGCATCAATGCCGTGTCATGATGATGCGCTGGCGGCTGGAACATCCGTGCCGTCCCGGCCGTTTGCCCCTGGTCCGGCGGAGGGTCGGTGAATGGAAGGGGAGCCGGCCGAAGCCGTCATCCCGTTGCTCGAGGAGCATCTGCGCCTGAGCAAGCGCGTCCGGGAAACCGGCCGCGTCCGCGTCTCGGTCACCACCGGGACGGAGGCGCGGCGGTTCGAGGAGATGCTTCGCAGCAAGCTGGTGGACATCGAGCGCGTGCCGGTCGGCCGCACGGTGGCCGAGGCCCCACCCGTGCGCGAGGAAGGCGACACGCTCGTCATCCCCGTGCTGGAGGAGGTCCTTGTCGTCGAGCGCCGGCTGGTGCTGCGGGAGGAAGTGCGGCTGCGCCTGAGGGTGGAGGAGCGGCGGCATGCGGAGGAGGTCACGCTGCGGCGCCAGCACGCCACCATCGAGCGGCTTCCGCCGAGAGCCCGGGATCAGACGACACAACAAACCAAGGAGACATCAGCCATGCGCATCATCACCGGATTGTTCGACTCGCGCGCGGAATCGGAGCGCGTGGTCGAGGCACTGGTCCAGGAATACGGGATCGATCGCGATTGCGTGCAGGTCCACGCCGCGGGCACCGGCAATGTCAGCGCCGGCACGATGGAGCAGCGAAGCGAGGAGCATCACGGCTTTCTCGCCTCGCTGCGCGACCTGTTCCTGCCCGATCTGGACCGCGCCACCTATGCCGAGGGCATCCGCCGCGGCGGCATCATGGTGGTGGCCCAGGCACCGGACGAGAAGACGGACCAGGTGATGGACGCCTTCGAGCGGAACGGCGCCATCGACCTCGACACGCGCGAGGCTGAGTGGCGGAAGGAGGGCTGGAGCGGCGAAATGCCGCACTACGAGACCTATGGCGGCGATGCGGTCCTCGGCACCGGCGGCACCACCGCCGGCACGACGGGCACCACGACCGACGCGACGACCACCGCGGCTGACATGGCCGGCACCGGCTCGACAAGGGCCGCAGCCGACCTGGCCGGTACCGGCACCGGCACGCCGCCACCGGCCGGCTACGGGACGACCACCCCGGCCAGGGCCGGCGAGAGCGAGTCGATCCCGATCGTCGAGGAACGGCTGCGCGTCGGCAAGCGCCAGGCCGAGCATGGCCGCATCCGCGTGCGGAGCTATGTCGTCGAGACCCCGGTGCAGGAGCAGGTGACGCTGCGCCAGGAACATGTGGAGATCGAGCGCGAGCCGGTGGACCGCCCGCTGACCGCCGCCGACAAGGCCGATTTCCAGGAGCGCACCATCGAGGCGACCGAGAGCACGGAGGAGCCGGTGGTCTCGAAGGAGACCCGCGTCCGAGAGGAAGTGCGGCTGCGCAAGGAGGCGAAGGAACGAACCGAAACCGTCTCCGACAAGGTCCGCCGGACCGAGGTAGAGGTGGACGACCAGCGCAAGCCCGGCGTCGCCTCAAGAGGCCCAGAGCGCAACCCGGAACGATAGGCTAAGGAACGGGAGGGGCGCCCCGCGTCCCTCCCATCTCGCGGGGCCGGAAAGGACCGCCTTCCTGAAGGCTGCCCTGCTCTGGTAGAGCAGGTGGCCATGGATACACATCCCTGCGAGGCCATCGTCATCGGCGCCGGCATGGCCGGGGCCACCGCCGCCGCGCATCTCGCCGCGACCCGCCGCGTGGCGCTGCTGGAGGCGGAGGAGAGCGCCGGCTACCACACCACCGGCCGTTCCGCCGCCATCTGGATCCGCAATTACGGCAGCCCCGATGCGCGCATCCTGACCGCGGCCTCCCGCCCCTTCTTCGAGGCGCCGCCGCCGGGCTTCTCCGACACGCCGCTGATGCGCACCCGCGCGGTGCTGCACCTGGCGCCGCCCGGCCAGGTGGCGCATCTGGAGGCGATGATGGCGGAGGGCACTGGCATCCGTCCCATCACCCTCGATGCCGCGCAGGCATTGGTGCCGGCGCTGCGCCGTGGCTATGCGGCGATGGCGGCAATTGAGGAAGACTGCTTCGACATGGAGGTGGCGGCGCTGCATCAGGGCTTCCTGAAGCAGGTGCGCGCACAGGGTGGCGTGCTGGCGCTACGCCACCGCGCCGGGCGCATCTGGAAGCAGGACGGGCTGTGGCACGCGGAGACCAGCGGCGGCAGCGTCTTCGCCGCGCCAGTGTTGGTGAACGCCGCCGGCGCCTGGGGCGACGAGGTGGCGCGTCTTACCGGCATTCGGCCGGTCGGGCTGCAGCCGAAGCGCCGCACCGCCTGCATCATTGATCCCGGCCCGCATGACTGCGCCGACTGGCCGCTGCTCGGCGATGTGGACCATACTTGGTACGTCCGGCCGGAAGCGCGGCGGAAGCTGATGGTCTCGCCGGCCGACGAGACCGACTGCGAACCCTGCGATGCCCAGCCCGACGAGCTGGACGTGGCAATCGCGGTGGACCGGATGCAGCAGGCGCTCGACATCCCGGTCACGCATATCGAGCATCGCTGGGCCGGCTTGCGCAGCTTCACCCCGGACCGTGGCCTGGCGATCGGCGAGAGCGAGGAGCCGGGTTTCTTCTGGATGGTGGGCCAGGGCGGCTACGGCATCCAGACCGCGCCGGCGGCGGGGCGGCTGCTGGCTTCCCTGGTGGACGGGCGCGCGCCGGATGAGGATGTGGTGGCGGCGGTGCCGCTGTGCGATCCAAGACGCTTTGCGAGAGACAGCCGATGAGCGGCGCACCAACCTATGCGGATGTGGAGGCGGCGGCGGCACGGCTGCGTGGCAGGATCGTGCGCACGCCGCTGCTGCGCCACCGGCTGCTGGACGAGATCACCGGCGGCACCGTGCTGGTGAAGCCGGAGCCCTTGCAGAAGACCGGCAGCTTCAAGCTGCGCGGCGCCACCAATGCCGCCCTGCTGCTGGACCCGGAAGCGCGCCGCGCTGGCGTGGTGACGCATTCCAGCGGCAATCATGGCCAGGCCGTCGCCGCGGCGGCGCATATGCTCGGCATGCCGGCGCTGATCGCCATGCCGCGGGACGCGCCCACCATCAAGGTGGAGTCCACGCGTCGCTGGGGCGCCGAGATCCATTTCTTCGACCGCCACAACACGGACCGGGAGGCGCTGGCAGACCAGCTCGCGGCGGAGCGGGGCGCGACGGTGCTGCCGCCCTTCGATCATCCGCACGTCATCGCCGGCCAGGGCACGCTGGCGGTGGAACTGGTGGAGGATGCGAAGGCGATGGGCGTGGCGCCGGATATCTTCGTCGCCTGCACCGGCGGCGGCGGCCTGACCGCCGGCTGCGCCCTGGCGATGGAGGCGCTGGCCCCCGGCGCCGAGGTCTGGGCGGTGGAGCCGGAAGGCTGGGATGATACCCGCCGCAGCCTGGAGGCTGGCCGGCGCGTCGCCAATGACGGCAAGGGTGACGGGCTGTGCGACTCGCTGCTGTCGAAGCAGCCGGGTGCGCTGACCTTCAGCATCAACCATCCGCGGCTCGCGGGCGGCGTGGCGGTGACGCGGACGGAGATCTTCCGCGCCATGCGCTTCGCCTTCGAGCATCTGAAGGTGGTGGCCGAACCCGGCGGCGCGGTGGCGCTGGCGGCGGTGTTGGCCGGGAAGGTGAATGTACGGGGCCGTGTGGTTGGCGTGGTGATCAGCGGCGGCAATGTGGATCCCGCCGTCTTCGCGCAGGCCTTCGCCGAGGGCTGAGCGGCACCCGCTCCCTCCCGCCGCCGCATGGGGAGGGAGCGGGTCCGCGGCTACCGCGTCGCGGCAGGCTGCCCGCGCTCGGCCGAGGCCCAGCCATGCGGATGCACCAGCCCGTCATCGAAATCCTCGTCCTGCGCCGGGCGGGGGGATGCGGGGGCGGCAGGCCGCGCACCGCGCATCAGGCTCTCGGCGACGGGGGCCGGCGGCTCGGTCGCCCAGGCATGGCCATGCACCAGGCCGTCATCGTAGCGGTCTTCGCTCATCTCGCTTGTTCCTTCCGTCTTGCCTCCGGCCCGGCCGGCTGGCCGGGCCGTGTCCCTGTCCGCGGCGCTACTTCGCCGGGACCAGCGTACGGGCCTGCGCGTCGTGGAACTGCGCCGCCTCGGTGCTGTGCGCCATGGCGGTGGTGCTGGACTGGCCGCCGCCCGCCGCGGTGGCGACGGCGTCGAAATAGCCCACACCCACCTCGCGCTGGTGGCGCACCGCGGTGAAGCCCTCGGCCTCGGCGGCGAATTCGGCCTGCTGCAATTCCGAATAGGCGCCCATGCCGCGTTCCTTGTAGCCGCGGGCCAGCTTGAACATGGACAGGTTCAGGCTGTGGAAGCCGGCCAGGGTCACGAACTGGAACTTGTAGCCCATGGCGCCCAGCTCCCGCTGGAACTTCGTCGCCGCCTCGATGCCCATCTTGCGCTGCCAGTTGAAGCTGGGCGAGCAGTTGTAGGCCAGCATCTTGCCGGGGAACTGCCTGTGGATCGCCTCGGCGAAGTCGCGCGCGTCGTCCAGGTCCGGCTCGCTGGTCTCCCACCACAGCAGGTCGGCATAGGGGGCATAGGCCAGGCTGCGGGCGATGGCGTACTCCTTGCCCACCCCCGGCTTGATGCGGAAGAAGCCCTCCGGCGTGCGCTCGCCGGTGATGAAGGGGCGGTCGCGCTCATCCACATCGCTGGTGAGGAGCTGCGCGCTCTCGGCATCGGTGCGGCAGAGCAGCACGGTCGGCACGCCCTCCACATCCGCGGCCAGGCGCGCGGCGTTCAGCGTGCGGATGTGCTGGCTGATCGGCACCAGCACCTTGCCGCCGAGATGGCCGCACTTCTTCTCGGAAGCGAGCTGGTCCTCGAAATGCACGCCGGCGGCGCCTGCCTCGATCATGTGGCGCATCAGCTCATAGGCGTTGAGTGCGCCGCCGAAGCCGGCCTCGGCATCCGCCACGATCGGCGCCATGTAGTGCGTCCGGTCGTCGCCCTTGCCCTCGATGCGCTCCAGCGTGGCGATCTGGTCGGCGCGGCGCAGCGCGTTGTTGATGCGGCGCACCACCGTCGGCACGGAATCCACCGGATAGAGCGACTGGTCCGGATACATGGTGGCGGCGGTGTTGGCATCCGCCGCCACCTGCCAGCCGGAGAGATAGATCGCCTGCAGCCCGGCCTTCACCTGCTGCAGCGCCTGCATTCCCGTCAGCGCGCCCAGCGTGTTGACGTAAGGCTCCGTCTTCAGCAGGTACCAGAGCCGCCGTGCGCCCATATCCGCCAGGGTGTGCGACACCCGGAAGCTGCCGGCCAGGCGCTCCACATCGGCCGGGGTGTAATCGCGACGGATCCCGTCGAAGCGGCCGGGATCGGGGGCTTCGCCGCCGAAACTGCCATCGGGGGCGCGGGTCGGGATCGGGCTGGGGCGCATCATGTCCTCCTGAAAAGCGATCCCGTGAATAATTCACATTGCGTCGCCGAAGTTCAGGCCCAACCTATGCTCCCAGGCGGCAAAGCCGTTGTCGTTTTCACAAATTCACGGCGCGTTTCGTAAAAGGTGTAAATCCATGTCCCGGGCGCTCATTGGCCGGACGGTTCGCCGGCTCAGGCAGGAAAGGGGGCTGGCGCAGCAGGCGCTGGCCGCCCGTCTCGGCATCTCCGCCAGCTACCTGAACCTGATCGAGCACGACCAGCGCGCCGTCACCGCCAGCCTGCTCATCAAGCTGACCGAGGCCCTGCAGGTGGACCTCGCCGCCCTCTCTGGTGCGCGGGAGAGGGCTCTGGAAACCGGCCTGCGTGAAGTGCTGTCCGACCCCCTGCTCGGCCTGGAGACGGTGCCGGAGGAGGAGGTGGCGCAGCTTGCCGGCAGTGCCCCCAATGCGGCACGGGCCATGCTGGCGCTCTACCGGGCCTGGCGCGTGGCGCGGGAGGATTCCGGCGGCATCGCCCTGCCCACCGGCCGCCGCCTGCTGCTGCCGACCGAGGAGGCGCGCGACTTCTTCCACGACCGCGCCAACCACTTCCCTCCCCTGGAAGCGGCGGCGGAGGCGATAGGGGCGGAACTCGGCGCCACGCCCGCCGAAATGAACCATGCCATCGCGCAACGGCTTCGGCAGAAGCATGGGCTGGTGGTGACGGTCGGCCCCCTGCCCGGTGCGCTGCGCCGCTACGATCCTGCCGGGCGGCGCCTGGATCTCTCGGAAAGCCTGCCGCGCGAGAGCCGCGGCTTCCACATGGCCTTCCAGTTGATGCTGTTGGAAGCGGGCGAGGCGGTCACTGCCGCCCTCTCAGGCTTCGAGCCCTCCACCCCCGAAGCCGCCGCGCTGATTCGCATCGGCCTGCTGAATTACGCCGCTGGCGCGCTGCTGATGCCCTATGGCCCCTTCCTGGCCGCCGCCAGGGAGTTGCGGTATGACGTGGAGGCGCTGGCCGCCCGCTTCGGTGTGAGCTTCGAGCAGACCTGCCATCGCCTTTCGACCTTGCAGCGGGAGGGCGCGCGCGGCGTGCCTTTCTTTTTCCTTCGCGTTGATCCGGCCGGGAATGTGGACAAGCGTTTTTCCGCTGCAGGCTTCCCCTTCGCGCGCTTCGGCGGCTCCTGCCCAAAATGGATCGTGCACCAGGCCTTCACCACGCCGGCCCAGGTTCGGGTGCAGATCGCGCAACTGCCGGATGGCGGCACCTTCCTCTGCTTCGCCCGCGCGGTGCAGGGCCCGGCGGCACGCTGGGGGGAGCCGCCGCCGGTACATGTCGTCGCCATGGGTTGCGACATCACCCGCGCGCCGGAGGTCGTCTATGGCGACGGGCTGGACCTGGAGAAGGCAATGGTCGGCATCGGCCTCTCCTGCCGGCTCTGCGACCGCGCCGATTGCCGCAGCCGCGCCTTCCCACCACTGGAGCATCGGCTGGCGCTGGACCCGCTGGTGGAAGGCGCGGCGCCCTACCGGTTCGAGGCGGCGAAGCGCCCCTGAGCCGGCAGGGCGGCATCACGCCACGCCTGGCAGCGCTTCCGCCTGCCCGCCATAGGTGGCGCGCAATTCGCGCTTCAGCAGCTTGCCGGCGGTGTTGCGCGGCAGCGCCTCGACCAGGATCACCCGCTTCGGCACCTTGTAGGCGGCGAGGGTCCGGCGCGTATGCTCGATCAGCGCCACCTCCGTCGCCTGCTGTCCCTGGCGCAGCACCACCACCGCCGTCACCGCCTCGATCCAGCGTGGGTCGGGCAGGCCGATCACGGCGCATTCGGAGACGGCAGGGTGGGTCAGGATCGCGTCCTCCACCTCGCGGCTCGCCACCAGCACGCCGCCGGTGTTGATCACGTCCTTGGTGCGATCAACGATAGTGATGTAGCCTTCCTCGTCCATCGTGCCGACATCGCCGGAGTGGAACCAGCCGCCGCGGAAGGCCTCCGCCGTCTCCTCCGGCCTGCCCCAGTAGCCGGTGAGGAGCTGGGGCGAGCGATGCACGATCTCGCCGCGCTCGCCGGGCGGCACGTCGCGCATCTCCGCATCCACGATGCGCGTCTCCACGGTCGGGATCGGCCGGCCGACGGAGGCGGGGCGCGCCGCGTGCTCCTCCGGCCGCAGCACGGTGGCCAGCGGGGCGATCTCGCTCTGGCCGTAGCAATTGTAGGGCTGGGCGCCGGGCAGGCGCTCGCGCAATTCCTGCAGCACTGGCACCGGCATGATCGCCGCGCCGTAATACACATGCCGCAGCGAGGAGAGGTCGCGCCGCCCGAAATCCTCATGCCGCAGCAGGCTGATCCAGACCGTCGGCGGGGCGAAGAAGGAGGTGATGCGCTCCCGCTCGATCAGTTCCAGCACGGTGGCGGGAACCGGTGCCTCGATCAGCAGCGTGTCGGCACCGGCCAGGAGCTGCGGCATGGTGAAGGCGTGCATCTGCGCCGAGTGGTAGAGCGGCAGCGCTGCCAGGGCGTGATCCGCCGGGCTGAAATCCAGCGCCTCCGTCGCACCCATGTATTCGTGCAGATAGGCGCGATGCGTCATCATCGCGCCCTTGGGGGCGCCGGTGGTGCCGGAGGTGTAGAGGATCTGCACCAGGTCCGTATCCGCCAGCCCTTCGTCCGGCGGCTCCGCGCTGTCCAGCGCGGGATCCAGCGCCGCCGCCAACACGTCGAGCGGCCCGCTCCCCTCCTCGATCGTGCCGCGCAGCGTGACGCCCTGGGCCGCGGCCGCCTCCTCCGCCGCGGCGGCCAGGGCCGGTTGGAAGAACAGCGCCCGTGCCCCGCACTGGCCAAGGATGTAGCCGAGCTCCGCCGCGGTCAGCGCATAATTGGCCGGCACATGCACCAGCCCGGCCCGGACGCAGCCGAGCCAGAGCAACAGATAGCCATCGGAATTGCGCCCATAGGCGGCCACCCGGTCGCCGCGCTCCAACCCCGCCGCCAGCAGTGCCCGCGCCACCCGGTCCGCCGCCCGGTCCAGGTCCCGGTAGCTCCAGCGCCGGCCCCCGAAGCGCAGCGCGGTCCGGTCCCGGAAGCGGCCGGCAGCGCGCCGCAGCGCGTCGCCGATGGTGCTGCGGGTTGCCCGCGCGATCTCCGTCGCTGCCTGCTCCATGGAACCTCCCCTCTCCAGCCGCGTCTGGCGCGCGGCATCCGGGGCAGTCTCGCCGGGACGGGCCGCCGCCGACAAGGGCCGAGGCCGGCGGCGGGGGCGGCGTGCCCTCGCCCGCCGCGCCACGAATTGTTGTTGTCCTGCCCGGCACCTCCGCAGGGAAGCTGGGTTATGCATCCCCGATGGCCACTGCCCCCTCGCCCCAGGTCCAGGCCCTGCTCCCGAGCGCCACGCCCGGCTGGAACAGGCAGGATGGCCTGCCGCAGGTCGTCACCTACAGCTTCGCGGAGGACGGGCTGGGCTGGAACCAGAGTGGGAACCAGACGCCGCTCGCCCCTGGCCAATGGACCGCCTTCGATGCCGCGCAGCGGGAGAGCGCGCGCCAGGCCCTCGCCGCCTGGTCGGCCGGTAGCGGGCTGGAATTCGTCGAGGTGCCGGATCAGCCCGCCGGCCTGCATGTGGATGTCCGCTTCCGGCTGGAGGCGGGCTTCGCCCCCGACATAGCCGGCGAGGGCTATTTCCCGCCCATCGGCGCCATCGCGGTCAGCCTGAACTCCTTTGCCGGGAGTCCGATGGCGCCCGGCAGCCACGGCTACTACGTCCTGCTGCACGAAGCCGGGCATGCTGTCGGGCTGAAGCACCCCTTCGAGGGCAACGCGGTCCTGCCCGCGGATCAGAACAACACCGACCAGACGGTGCTGGCCTACAGCATCGGCCCCTCCGGCACGCCGGCGCATCTGGGCCCGCTGGACGTGCAGGCGGCGCAATACATCTACGGCACCCCTGCCGATGCGGCGGCGATGGGGCTGCATTCCTCCTATGATGCGGCCCAAGACCGCGTGGTGATTCGAACCGGCACCGGCACGCAGCCGATCCATGGCGTGGACTACCGGGAGGAAATCCATGCCGGGGACGGCCCCCGGACCATCACGGGCGGCGATGGCGATACCATCATCCATGGCGGCGCCGGCGGCCAGACGATCCAGGGCGGCAACGGGCCGAACCACATCCATGGCGGCAGCGGCAACGACACCATCCACGGCGGCGCCGGCAGCGACTGGCTGGCCGGCGGCCCGGGCGACAACACCATCGATGGCTCCCAGGGCGTCAACACCCTCGTCTTCGAGACGGCCCGGCGGGCGGTGACGCTGGACCTGGCCGCGGGCCCACCCGTGACCATCGTCGCTAGGCTCACGGCCGCGACCGTCACCGGCACCGCCACCACCCCGGGCGAGACCGACCACTTCCAGAACATCAGCGATTTCGGCTTCGCCGATGGCAGGCTGGTCTTCAATGCCATCGATCCGGCGGCGGAAGTGATGCGGCTCTACGATGCCGCCTTCGGCCGCGCCCCGGACGGGGCCGGCCTGCACGCTTGGACCGCGGCGCTGCAGGCCGGCACCAGCCCGCATGATGTCGCCCAGGGCTTCGCCTCGAGCGCCGAATTCGCCGCGCGCTACGGCGCCCCGGACGATGCCGGCTACGTCACCGCGCTCTACCGCAACAGCCTGCACCGCGAGCCGGATACGACGGGGCTGAACAACTGGGTCAACCTGCTGGCGTCCGGCCAGCAGGACCGCGCCGCCGTGCTGCTGGACTTCTCCGACAGCGCCGAGCATCAGGCCCTCACCGCGCCGCAGATGGCCGCCGGCATATGGGACCCGGACCCGGTGGCGGCCGGGGTGGCGCGGCTGTACCTCACCGCCTTCCGGCGCGTTCCGGACCTGGGCGGGCTGCTGAATTGGACCGCGGCGGAACAGGCCGGGCTGTCGCCGCATGCCGTGGCCGATAGCTTCCTCCACAGCGCCGAATTCGGCGCACGCAACGGCGTGCCGGACGATGCCGGCCTCGTCACCCTGCTCTACCAGGACGCCCTCGGCCGCCCGCCGGACGCCGCCGGGCAGAACAACTGGACCCATGCGCTGGCCACCGGCGCGCTGGACCGCCCCGGGCTCCTGCTCGCCTTCGCCGATAGCGGCGAGGCGCAGGCACATTTCGCGCCGCTGACGGAGGGCGGCATCACCTTCGCCTGACCGACCGGCTGCCCGCCGGGCTTAGCCTCGGCTTAAGGCATGTCGCCCCAGGATGGGACCGCAGGCTTGCAGCGGGGTTCGGGCGGGAGAGATGGCGCGAAAGGGCAGGGCCGGGCGGGGGGAAGGCATCACCATCGTCCTGAAGCGGGAGGAAGGTGGCAGGCGTGGCCATCACAGCGGCGCCTGGAAGGTCGCCTATGCCGATTTCGTCACGGCCATGATGGCCTTCTTCCTGCTGATGTGGCTGCTGAACGCCACCTCGGAGGAGCAGCGGCGGGGCCTCGCGGATTTCTTTTCGGCGAACAATGTGCTGGCCCGCTCCATATCCGGCTCCGGCCAGCCCTTCGGCGGCCGGACGCTGAATTCGGATGGCAGCCTGATCTCCAACAGCGGCGCCATCCGGGTGGAACGCGGCCCCGCCCCCGCCCGGCTCGACATCGAGGAGGAGGAAGGCGAGGCCCCGCCGCCCCCGGATGCCGTGCTGGCCGGACCGCCACCCGCCGCGACCACGGGACAGCCGGGGCGGATGCCGGAAAAGGCCAGCGGGGAGGCGGGCGAGGCCATGGGCCAGGCCGCCAGCCGGACCGATCAGGACATCGCCCCGGCCACCAGGCCACCGAGCGAGGCGGAACTGCGCGCCGAATTGCGCCGCCGCGAGCAGGCCGCCTTCGAACAGGCCGCCGCCGCGCTCCGCGCTGCGGTGCAGGACGACCCGGCCCTGGCCGATCTCGCCAGCCAATTGCTGGTGGAGCAGGTGCCGGAGGGGCTGCGCATCCAGCTCCTGGACGCGGAGCGCCAACCGATGTTCCCTCTGGGCGGCGCCACGCCGGATGAGCGGGCCCGCGCCCTGCTGCGCAAGGTGGCGCAGGTGGTGGCCCGGCTGCCCAATCGCCTGGCCATCGCCGGCCACACCGACGCCACGCCCTTCCGCACCGGGGAGCGCAGCAATTGGGAGCTTTCGGCGGAGCGCGCCAATGCCGTGCGCCGCCTGCTGCTGGAGGAGGGCATCGCCGAACAGCGCATCCAGGGCGTCACCGGCCATGCCGAGCGCATGCCCCTGCTGCCCGACCAGCCCATGGCCGCCGCCAACCGCCGCGTCGCCATCACCCTGCTGCGGGAGGCATCCGCGCCCGCCGGTGCGGGAGATGCCGCGCAATGATGGCGCTGGCCGGTTTCGGGGTGGTGCTCGGCTGCGTCTTCGGCGGCTATGTCGTGGCCGGCGGCAAATTCGCCATCATCCTGCACGCCCTGCCCTTCGAGCTGCTCATCATCGGCGGCGCCGCCATCGGCACCTTCGTCATGGCCAACAGCCTGGCCGACCTGAAGCATATGGGCGCCGGCATCGGCAAGATCCTGAGGGGCGCGCGCTTCGGCAAGCCCGACTATGTGGAGATGCTGAGCCTGCTCTACGTCCTCGTCCGCCTGGCCCAGACCAAGGGGGCGATGGCGCTGGAGCCCCATATTGAGCACCCGGAGGAAAGCAGCGCCTTCGCCAAATTCCCGAAGATCCAGGCCGATCGCCATGCGGTGGCGCTGATCTGCGACTATCTCCGGATGGTCGGCATGAATGCCGACGACCCGCACCAGATCGAGGATCTGATGGCGCGGGAGCTGAAGAAGATCCGCGAGGAGGAACTGCACCCGAGCCACGCCATGCAGTCGGTCGCGGATGCGCTGCCGGCGCTCGGCATCGTCGCCGCCGTGCTCGGCGTCATCAAGACCATGGCGAGCATAGACCAGCCGCCGGCGGTGCTGGGCAGCATGATCGGCGGGGCGCTGGTCGGCACCTTCCTCGGCGTGCTGCTGGCCTATGGGCTGGTCGCTCCCCTCGCCGCCCGCCTCCGGGGCGTGGTGGAGGAGGAGGCACAGTATTACGAGATGATCCGTGCCGTCCTGGTCGCGCATCTGCACGGCAACGCGCCGCAGGTGGCGGTGGAGACCGGCCGCAAGATGGCGCCGAGCATCCATATGCCGAGCTTCCAGGAATTGGAGGAGGCCCTGCAGCAGGTGCAGATCGCCTGACATCTTGACGGGGCCGGGCCGCGGCGGCACCCAGCCGGCATGGATCTTCCCGCCGGCCTCCCCGACTTCCCGGACACCCATTCGCCCTATCACGAGCATCTCGGCATTGCCGTGGCGGAATGGCGCGACGGCTACGCGAAGCTGGTCTGCGACACTGCCAGACCGCATGCCAACCGCTCCGGCATCGTGCATGGCGGGCTGGTGCTCTCCATGATCGACCAGGCCGCTGCCTTCGCGGGGCTGTTCTGTCCCTTCCCCGGCCGGGTGCGGCGGGCGGTGACGCTGGACCTCGACTGCCGCTTCACCGGCCAGGCGGCGATCGGCACGCGGCTGACCGCCGAGGGGCGGGTGATGACCTCCGGCCGCAACATCTTCTTCGCCCGCACCGAGGTCTTCGATGCCGAGGGCAACCTCATCGCCTTCGGCGCCTCCACCCACCGCTACCGCAGCGGCAGCGCCGATCCGCAGGGCGTGCCGGCGACGCAGGGCTGAGCGCGGCCGGTCGGCCGCCCTTCCCGATGCTTCTCGCCGACGACGCGCCGCTGCGGCGGATCCGCCGGGCCTGGGTCACCTGGGGGCTGATCCTCGCCTGCATCCTGGTCTTCGCGCTGCAATGCGTCTCCGACGCGCCGTTCCATGCCCTGGCGCTGCACCCGGCGGAACTGCTGCGGGCGCCCGGCGATCCGGAGGTGCAGATGCGGCTGCTCGGCTACATGCTGCTGCATGGCGGCATCCTGCACCTGCTCGGCAACCTGCTGGCGCTCTCCGTCTTCGGCGACAATGTGGAGGATGCCTTCGGCCATCTCCGCTTCGCGCTGCTCTATGGGGTGAGCGGCGTCGTTGCCGCCTTCACGCAGGCGGTGGCGGAGCCGGACCCGCGGGTGGTGCTGGTCGGCGCCAGCGGCGCCATCGCCGGCGTCATGGCCGCCTATCTGCTGCTCTTCCCCCGCGCCAAGCTCTATGTGCTGGCCTTCGCGCGCCTCCCCGTGCTGGTCCCCGCCGGCTGGTTCGTCGGCGCCTGGTTCGGCCTGAACCTGCTGAATGCGCTGTCGCGGGAGGCGGGCGAGGTCGCGCATTGGGCGCATGTCGGCGGCTTCCTCGCCGGGATCCTGCTGACCCTGCTGGCGCGACCACCGGGGGTGCCGCTGTTCCAGCCCGCCTTCGCCTCCCCCACCCCGCCCTGGCCGTGGTTCCGCCGCGTCGCCTTCGACTTCGCGCCGGAAGTTGCGCGGCGCGACGGCCCGGCCGGATCGGCGATGGAAGCCAGGGACAGCCGCCTCGCCGCCATCGGCAAGGCGGTGGCCTTCCTGGTCCTGACGCTCCTCTCTGCCTGGTTCTAGAGCAGACCGTCCGAAGGCCGAGAGGCCCGGAGCCGTACGGCAAGCGAGGCCCGGCCGCCCTACTCCACCTTCAGCGCCGCCCGGATTTCCGCATGCCCGACCGGGTCGGACAGCGCGGCCAGGCGCCCGGCCGCCACCATGGCGTAGCGGTGCAGCAGCGCCCGCCGCCGGGCGGGCGCCAGGGGGTGCGAGGGCGCCTCTCGCAGCAGCGCCGCATCCGGGCCATCGGCAACCACCAGCCCCACATCCTCTGGCAGCAATTCCTGCGGGAAATCGAGATCGACGGCAAAATAGAGCCGGTCGCAATAGTCCCGGTAGTCCGGCCATTTCCCGTCCGAGAGGAAGTCCCGGGCGCAGGATTTCACCTCCACCACCACGAAGCCGCCATCCGGAAGCAGCGCCAGGATGTCGGCGCGCCTGCCGTTCGGCAGCGGCATCTCCTGCACCGGCGCCCAGCCGCGCAGCGCGCAGAAGCGGACCGCGGCGCGGCTGACCAGGGTGGTGCGGGCGGGAACGGGAATGTCATTCATCCGACAAAGGATTTCCAGGCATGTAACCCCTGGTCAAGCAGCCCGGAAGCTGCCACGGTCGCGCAGCTATATTCCAACTCATGGTCTGCGCCACCCATGATCGCCACACGTTTCGCCGTTGCGCTGCATATCCTCAGCCTCCTTGCCAAGGATCCGGATGGCGACTCGACCAGCACGCGCCTTGCCTGGAGCATCGGGACCAATCCGGTGGTGGTGCGGCGGATCTCCGGCCAGCTCGTCCGCGCCGGACTGATCAGTGTGCAGCGCGGCCCGGGCGGCGCCAGCCTGGCGCGGCCAGCCTCCGCCATCACCCTGCGCGATGTCTGGCGCGCCATCCATCCGGAAGCGGAGCACCTGCTCCGCGTCCACACCCGCACCAACCCCGCCTGCCCCGTCGGCAGCCGCATCCCGGCGCTGCTGCGCGGCCGCTTCGAGGCGGCCGAGGCGGCGCTGCTGGAGGATCTCGGCCGCACCACCCTGGCCGATCTGGTCGCTTCCCTGCGCACCGAGACGCGGGAGACAATGGCCCTGGGCTGATCCGGCCAGGGTCAGGCCAGCGCGTCGATCGCCCGCGCCAGCCGGAGGTCGCGGGCCGAGAGTCCGCCCGCGTCATGCGTGGAGAGCAGGATCTCCACCCGGTTCCAGACATTCGACCATTCCGGGTGATGGTTCTGCGCCTCCGCCAGCAGCGCCACGCGGGACATGAAGCCCCAGGCCTCGCTGAAATCGCGGAAGCGGAATTCGCGGCGGATCGCGTCCCGCCCTTCCGCCATGCGCCAGTTCGGCAGTTCCGCCGCCAGCCGGGACCGCGCCGCTTCGTCCAGCCTTTCCACCATCATTGCCTCCTTGCCCCGGACCGACCTGCCCCTGGTCAGGGCGACCGCAGGATTGCCGCTTGACGCCGCAGCCCGGCTGGCCTCCGCTGCCGGCCATGCGCCACGGCCCGCCCCCCAGCCTCGACGATATCATGGAGATGGCGGAGACCGCCCTTGCCGCCATCCCCGCACCGCTGCGCGACATGGTGCGCGGCGCCGCCATCGTGGTGGAGGAGACGCCGGACGACGAAACCCTGGCGGAAATGGGCATCGAGAGCCCCTGGGAGCTGACCGGCCTCTACCGCGGCACGCCGCTGACGCAGAAGAGCGTGCTGGACGTGCCGCGGGAGCCCGACATGATCCTGCTGTACCGGGAGCCGATCCTCCTGGAATGGATCGAGACCGGGGAGGACCTGTTCCGCTTGGTCCGCAATGTCCTGATCCATGAGATCGGCCACCATTTCGGCCTCTCTGACGCCGACATCGCACGGCTGGAGAAGGAGGAGTAGCGCTCTCCCCAGTCAGGGCCGAGCGCCGAGGGCGATCAGCGCCGCATCGCCCTGACCGGCCCGCAGGCATCCCAGCAGGCCCTCACGGCGCCGGGCCGACCAGGCCGGCAGGAACGGCGCGCCCCAGCGCAATTCCCGGAGAGACGCTGCTGGCCACGCCCGCGATCGCCCAGCCACCGTCCGGCCCGCGCGCCAGCAGCGGCGCGCCACTCACCCCTCGCGTGCCGGCGCAGTCATGCACCAGCAATGGCTGGCCGGTGGCGCTGCGCTGCAGCCCGAGGAAGCGGCAACCGGTATCGGCCATCAGCACCTCCGGCCGGTCGCGCTGATAGCCGCCAAGCATCAGCGGCGTGCGCGGCGCCGGCGGGTCGCGCAGCAGCGGCAGGATGCGCCCCGGCGTGCCGACCGGCTGGTCCAGAGTCAGCAGCGCCCAGTCGGCCCCGGCCGGCCCCGGCGGCGCCGGCCGGAAGCCCGGGCCGATGCTGTAGGACACAACCCGCGCATGCGCGACATAGCGCCCGAGATGATAGCCCAGCATGAAATGTACCGAGCGGGGCCGCACGAAATGCGAGGCGCGCGGTGCGATCAGGCAATGCGCGGCGGTCAGTACCGTGCGCGGCCCGATCAGAGCGCCGGTGCAGCGGGTGCCGAGCTCCGTCTGTACCCGGCCGAGGGCGCGCCAGGGCTCGGCCGCCGAATCGACCGCCCGGCGCGGATCCTCCGCCCCGATGCCCGGCCGCAGCATGGCGGGCGCGGACTGCCGCAATTCCTGCGCACCGGCGCCCCCGGCGGCGGCCACCGGCAGCAGGGCGAGCAAGGCGAGCGCGGCGCGGCTCAGCACCGCCATTCCCGCAGCAATTCCGCCACGAATGCCGGCACCACCTCGGTCGCCGGACCATGCCGCGCCTCGTCGAACAGGCTGGCGCCTTCGGAGGGCTCGAGGTTCAGCTCCACCGTGCGGGCACGGCCCCGCACCTCCGCCACGAAGCCCGCCGCCGGATAGACATTGCCGGAGGTGCCAATGGAGACGAACAGCCCGCACCCGCCGAGGGCGGCATAGATCCGGTCCATCTCCAGCGGCATCTCCCCGAACCAGACCACATGCGGCCGCAGCCCACCCGCGCGGCCACAGGCGGCACAGGAGAGAGCGGCGGACAATTCGGCCGGGCTGGGCTGGATCGCCTCGCAATTCAGGCAAATTCTCCATGCATGTGGACCAGCTTCCTGGATCCGGCCCTTTCATGCAGGTCGTCCACATTCTGGGTGACGAGCAGGAATTCGCCGGGCCAGCGCCGCTCCAGCTCCGCCAGGGCCAGATGCGCGGCGTTCGGCCGGATGGCAGGGTCGCGGAGCTGGGCGCGGCGGGCATTGTAGAAGCCCTGCACCCGCTCCGGATCGCGGGCGAAGGCTTCCGGCGTCGCCACATCCTCGATGCGGACGCGTTGCCATATGCCGTCCGCGTCGCGGAAGGTGGCCAGGCCGGATTCGCGGGAAATGCCCGCACCGGTCAGGATGACGATGGAAGGTGGGGTCATGCGATGCGCGGCGGTCCCTGGATGGGGCCAGGCGCAAGCGGCCCCGGCCCGGACGCTAGACGCTTTCCGGGCCGGGCGGAACCGCTCCCACCGCCGTCAGTGCGCCGGCCCGCGCGCCCCGGCCGACTGGACGGCGAGCGACACCTGCACCTCCCCTGCCCGCTGGAAGCGCAGGGTCAGGGGCACCGTCTCCCCCTGCTTCAGCGGCTGGTTCAGGCCCATCAGCATGACATGCAGCCCACCGGGCTGCAGGGTGACGCTCTGGCCCGGCGGGATCTCGATGCCCTGAACCGGGCGCATGCGTATCACCTCGCCCTCCCGCATATGCGTGTGCAGTTCCGTGGTGCGGGCGACGGGGCTGCTGGCGGAGACCAGCCGGTCCGGCTGGCCGCCGCGATTGGTGATGGTGAGGTAACCGGCGCCGGTCGCGCCCTGGCTGGCGGCCCGGCTCCATCCCTGGCTGATGGTGAGGTCGCCGGCGCGGACCTCCTGCGCCGCCGCCGGCAGGGCCAGGGCGAGGAGCAGGGGGGCGGAGAGGATCAGGCGGCGATGCATGCGGCACCTCTCAACGCGGGTTCAGGCGCATGGCCGGCGCCGGGTGAGCGAGATCATGCGCCTGCTGGCCGGGGGCCGGGCGTTCCGCCCAGGCGTCGGAGCGGCCGCCCTCGCAGCCTTGCGTCACGGGCAGGAACAGCGTGCCGCCCGGCTCGTTCGGCGCCTGAAGCATCAGTACGAATTCGTCGTACTGGTCGTCCGGCAGGCGACCGCCCTCCCAGATGATGCGGGCGACCTCCTCCTCCTCATGCCCGTGCGCGGTATGCGCGGCGTGCGCGGCATGGGGCGAGCGGCGGCGCTCGATGGTCAGGCGCCAGCCGGGCTTGGGCATGGGCTTGGCGGTGTAGATCCCCTCCGGAATTTCCACGGCGATCCGCGTGGTGGCGGCGCCGTTGCAGCCGTGCGGCACCCGCAGCGCGGCGCGGACAAAGCTGCCCGCCGGGGCGGAGGCGGGGTCGAGGGTGACATGGGCCTGGGCCGGAATGGCAAGCAGGATACCGGCCGCAGCCAGGGAAAGCAGGAAGCGCATGGGATTCTCCTGAGATGTTCGGAACTTGGGGACACTCAGGCAGGCGGCGGGCCGCGCGCTTGCTCCGGCGGCGGATGGCCGGGCGGCACCCGGTAGCCGGCGACCGCGGCCCAGGCCAGCCCAGCGGCGCGCGGCAAGGGAATGGGCGGCGCCACGGCCGGCAGGGCGGGCGGCACCGCCAGGCAGGCATCGCAGAGCGGATGGGACGGGGCGGCCGGAGCCAGTGGGTCCGGGACATGCCGCACCCCGCCATCCGCGGCGCAGATCGGCATGGCCGCCGCCGGTACCCCCCACCACCCGGAAAGCGGCGCCAGCAGCAGCGCCACGGCCAGCAGCACCCGCCCGGCCAGGCGGCACCTGGCCCCCCGGCCGGCGGCTTCGCGGCTCCGGGCCGCAGGCTCCCGCATCCGGCCCTTCGGCGGCCAGACAGCTTCAGGCAAGCTCGTACTCCACCTCCGGCACATAGACGGCCTGCTCCTTGCCGAGGCGGGATGAATACAGGGTGAAGCTCTCCACGAGAACCGGCGGCGCACGGAACAGGTTGTGCGCCTGCACCCAGGTGACGAGCTTCTCCGGCGCCGCCCGGTCGGTCCGCGCCAGGGTCACATGCGGCGCGAAGCGGCGGCGCTCCGGCTCCAGCCCGATGCGTTGCAGCGCCGTCTCCACCTTGCCTTGCAGGAAGGCCAGGCTTTCGGTCTTCTCCACCCCGACCCAGAGGGCGCTGATGCGCCCGCCCTTCTCGAAGGTGCCGACGCCGCGCAGCAACAATTCGAAGGGCCGGGCGCGGATGGCGGCCAGGGCGTGGTCCACCTCCTGCGCCCGCCAGGATTCCACCTCGCCGATGAAGCGGAGGGTCAGGTGGTAGTTCTCCGGCGGCACCCATTTGGCGCCGGGAATGCCGCCGGAAAGCATGGCCAATTGGGCCCTCAGTTCGGCGGGCAGGGCGAGGGCGACGAAAAGGCGAATCATGGCGGAAGCTCCTCACCCGGCGGGGGCCTGCGATACCCGCCCCAGCAACGTCTCGACAGCCGGCAGGATGCGGCGGACGATCACCTCCACCCCCTTGGCATTCGGATGGATGCCGTCCGGCTGGTTCAGGGCCGGGTCGGCAGCGACACCTTCGAGAAAGAAGGGGTAGAAGACCACCTCCGGATGATCGCGCGCCAGGCTTTCGAAGACCTCGGCGAATTCGCGGCCGTAATCGGCGCCGAGATTGGGCGGCGCCAGCATCCCTGCCAGCAGGGTCGGGATGCCCCGCGCCTTCAGGCGGCTGAGGATGGCATCCAGATTCGCCCGCGTCTCCCGCGGCGGCAGGCCACGCAGCCCGTCATTGGCCCCGAGTTCCACGATGGCCGCCTGCGGCTGGTCCGCCAGCGCCCACTCCAGCCGCGCCAGCCCGCCTGCCGTGGTGTCGCCGGAGACGCCCGCATCCAACACCTGCACGTCATGGCCATGCGCCCGCAGCGCCGCCTGCAATTGCGGCACGAAGCCCTGGCCCTGTGGCAGGCCGTAGCCGGCGGTCAGGCTGTCGCCCAGGGCCAGCAGGCGGATGGACGCGGCGCGGGCCAGTTCCGCCCGGAACAGGCCAAGGCCAAGGAGCGCCTGCACCAGTACCGCGCGCCGGGTCTTGTGCCGCGCGCAGACCGCAGGCCTATTGTGCCGCGCGCCTCCGGCACGACATCGAGAGGCACCCCGGACCCTCCACGGCGCCATGGATGCCATCGCACGCTACTCCCGCTCCCGCCCGGACGACCAAACGACCGAATCGCTCATCGCCGCGCGGGATCTGCGGTTCAGCGTGGCCGGGGCGGCGGGCGAGGTCAACATCCTCCGCGGCCTGGATCTCACCATCGCCGCCGGCGAGGCAGTGGGGCTGATCGGCCCTTCCGGCTCCGGCAAGACCTCCCTGCTCATGCTGCTGGCGGGGCTGGAGCGGCCGACCGGCGGCAGGCTGCGCGTTGCCGGGCACGACCTGGCGACGATGGATGAGGACGCCTTGGCCCGCTTCCGGCGGGAGACGGTCGGCATCGTCTTCCAGGCCTTCCACTTGGTCCCGACCATGACGGCGCTGGAGAATGTGGCGGTGCCGCTGGAATTCGCCGGCAGGCGCGATGCCTTCGAGCGGGCGGAGGAAAGCCTGGCCGCGGTCGGCCTCGGCCACCGCCTGCGCCACTATCCCGGCCAGCTTTCCGGCGGGGAGCAGCAGCGGGTGGCGCTGGCCCGGGCCGTTGTTGCGGAACCGCCCCTCCTGCTGGCGGACGAACCCACCGGCAATCTGGATCGCAGCACCGGGGCGCAGGTGATGGACCTGCTCTTCGGCCTGCGGGAACGGCTTGGCACCACCCTGCTGCTCATCACCCACGACCAGGCCCTTGCCGAACGCTGCCCGCGCCGGCTGCGGATGGAGGACGGGCGGATCGTGGCGGATACCGGGCGGGGCGAGGCGAACGGGAAGGCAGCGGCAGGGTTAGGAGTCCCATCCCTTGGGGAGTGAGCAATGCGTGCCCTGCTGATTCTTCTCGCCTGTCTCACGCTCGGCGGCTGCGGCCTGGTGGCGCTGCCCTTCCGTGTGACCGGCGACGTGATCTCCGTGGTCCCGGTCGTCGGCAAGCCCATCGGCCAGCCGATCCACGGGATTGGCGACGCAATCGACTGACCGGGCGCCGCTAATCGGTGCGGCCGGCGCTGCGCTGGCGCTCGATCTCCCGCCACCGCGCGACATTGCGGTTGTGCTCCTCCAGCGTCCGGGCGAAGGCGTGGCCGCCGCTGCCGTTGGCGACGAAGTAGAGCTCATCCGTCTGCGCCGGGCGCGTCACCGCCCGCAACGCCTCCCGCCCCGGTGCGGCGATGGGGGCGGGGGGCAGGCCGCGGTTGCGGTAGGTGTTGAAGGGATCCTCCCGGTCCAGGTCGGCACGGGTCAGCGCCCGGTCCAGCCCTGCCCCGCCGGAGGCCGCATAGGCCACGGTCGGATCGGATTGCAGCGGCATCCCGCGCCGCAGCCGGTTCAGGAAGACGGCGGCGATGCGCGGCCGCTCCTCAGCCAGGGCCGTCTCCTCCTCGACGATGCTGGCCAGGATCAGCACCTCCCGCGGGGAGGAAAGAGGCAGGTCCGGGGCGCGGTTCGCCCATGCCTCGGCCAGCGCCGCCTGCATCGCCGCCTCGGCCCGGCGCAGCAAGGCGGCGCGCTGGTCGCCCCATTGATAGGCATAGGTCTCCGGCAGGACGGCGCCCTCGGCGATGGCGGGCAGGTCGCCGGTCAGCCCCTCGGCCTGCTCGAACAGGCTGGCGATCTGCCGGGCGTTCAGCCCTTCCGGGATGGTCAGCCGGCGCTGGACCGGGCGGGCATGGCGCAAGATCTCCAGCACCTCGGCGAGTGACGCCCCGGCGGGGAACAGGAACTCGCCGGCGCGCAGCACTCCCTGCCGGCGCGTCAGCCAGACCGCAGCCGCGAAGCTGCGCGGATCGCGGATGATGCCGGCCCCGTGCAGGGCCTCGGCGATCGCCTCGGTCCCGCCGCGCGGCACCACGAACCGCGTGGGTGCCGCCAGCGGCCCCGGTCCCCGGTACAGCCGCTCGGCCTGCCAGGCGCCGAGTCCTACCAGCACCGCCAGCAGGAGGAGCGCCGCACCGAACAGGCGGCGCGCCTTACGCATCATGATCGCAACAGATCAGGGCGCCGCGCGGAAGATGATGCTGGCATTGGTGCCGCCGAAGCCGAAGCTGTTCGACAGCGCGACCTGGATCGGCCGCTCCTGCGCCTGCTTGGCCACGCGGTCGATCGGGCTCTCGCGCGAGGGCTTCTCCAGGTTCAGGGTCGGCGGCGCCACCCGGTCGCGGATTGCCAGGATGGAGAAGATCCCCTCCACCGCACCGGCCGCGCCGAGCAGATGCCCGATCGCCGACTTGGTCGAGGACATCGCCAGCCCCTTGGCCGCATCGCCCCAAAGCCGCTCCACTGCGCCAAGCTCCAGATCGTCGCCGAGCGGCGTCGAGGTGCCGTGCGCGTTGACGTACTGCACCTGCTCCGGCCCGATGCCCGCGCTCCGCAGCGCCGCGCGCATGGAGCGGTAGGCACCGTCGCCGGTCTCCGACGGGGCGGTGATGTGGTAGGCGTCGCCGGACATGCCGTAGCCGATGACCTCGGCATAGATCTTGGCGCCGCGCTTCTTCGCGTGCTCCAGCTCCTCCAGCACGACCACGCCGGCGCCCTCGCCCATGACGAAGCCGTCGCGGCCTTCGTCCCAGGGGCGGGAGGCCAGTTCCGGCGTGTCGTTGTAGCCGGTGGACAGCGCGCGGGAGGCGCAGAAGCCGGCCATGCCGATCTCGCTGACCGCGGCTTCCGCGCCGCCGGCCACCATCACATCGGCATCGCCGAGGGCAATCAGCCGCGCCGCGTCGCCCAGCGCATGCACGCCGGTGGCGCAGGCGGTGACGACCGAATGGTTCGGCCCCTTCAGCCCGTACTTGATCGAGACATGGCCCGAGGCGAGGTTGATCAGCGCGCTCGGGATGAAGAAGGGAGAGAGGCGGCGGGCGCGGCCGGAGGCCACGGTCTGCGACGCCTCATAGATCGTGACCAGCCCGCCGATGCCGGAGCCGATCATCACGCCGCTGGCGGCGCGGTCTTCCTCGGACTCGGGCAGCCAGCCCGAATCCTCCACGGCCTCCTGGGCCGCGACGAGGGCGAGCTGGATGAACCGGTCCATCTTCTTTTGGTCCTTGACCGGGATCCACTCGTTCAGGTCGAGCTTCCCCTCAGCCTTGGATCCCTGCGGAACCTGGCCGGCGATCTTCGCCGGCAGATCCTTGGTGTCGAAGGACTGGATGGCGGAGATGCCGCTCTCGCCCGCGATCAGGCGCCGCCAGACATGCTCCACGCCCACCCCGAGCGGGCAGGCGATGCCCATGCCGGTGACAACGACTCGCCGCGGCGCGGCGCCCTGTGCGAACACGCTCAGCTTCTCCGTGTATTCCAGATGACCGTCAGGCCGCCTTCTGGCCTTCGATGTAGTCGATCGCGTCCTTCACGGTGGTGATCTTCTCGGCCGCGTCGTCCGGGATCTCGACCCCGAAGGCCTCTTCGAAGGCCATCACCAGTTCGACCGTGTCCAGGCTGTCGGCGCCGAGGTCGTCGATGAAGGACGCCTCCGGGGTCACCTTCGCCTCGTCCACGCCGAGGTGCTCGACAACGATCTTCTTAACCTTCTCGGCGGTGTCGCTCATCGCGTGCCTGTCTCCATGCTAGCGGCGCGTTCCGGGGCCATCCCAAGGCGCCCCCCAGGGGGATGCCCCCCTGGGGGGTGTCCCTCGGAGTCGGGCGGGGCTTAACACGGAACCTGGAGCGGGCCTAGGCGGTGTTTGCGATTGAGGCAACCCAGCCGTCATCCGGGCGACCCCTGGCCCATAAGAAGCAACCGCGCCAGGCCCAGCATCGCCTCGATCGCGGCGCCGGGGGAGCCGAGGCAGGCCAGGCCCGCCACCACCGCCGCATGGGCATCCCCGCCCTGGGCCAGCACCGCGAAGGGCGCGGCCAGGGCAGCGGCGCCAAGCAGCGCCCAGGGCCCCTCCTGCCACCGCCCCTCCATCCTGGAATCCTGCCTGTGCGCCATCCTCGCCTCGCCATCCGCCCGGATAAAGGTGAAGCGGCGCTGCGGCGCCAGGGTTGCCGGCCCGAGTCCCCCCAGGCTGTCAAGCCGGGGGACCCGGCCGGCTCAGATCATCGCCATCCCGCCATTCACATGCAGGGTCTGGCCGGTCACCCAGGCAGCCTCGTTGCTGGCCAGGTAGACCACGGCGGCGGCGATGTCCTCCGGCGTGCCCATCCGGGCGGTCGGGATGCGCTCCAGCAGCTTCGCCCGCTGCGCCTCTCCCAGCACATCGGTCATGGCGGTCTTTACGAAGCCGGGGGCGACGACGTTCACGGTGACGCCGCGCGTCGCCACCTCCTGCGCCAGGGACTTGCTCATGCCGATAAGCCCGGCCTTGGCGGCAGCGTAGTTGGCCTGGCCGGCGTTGCCGGTGACGCCAACGATGGAGGCGATGGAGACGATCCGCCCCCAGCGCTTCTTCATCATGCCCCGGAGTGCCGCGCGGGCCAGGCGGAAGGGGGCGGTCAGGTCCACCTCCAGCACCGCCTGCCAGTCGGCATCGCCCATGCGCAGCGCCAGCATGTCGCGGGTGAAGCCGGCATTGTTCACCAGGATGTCGAGGGAGCCGAACTTCCCCTCCACCGTCTCCACCAGCGACGCCGGGGCGGCGGGATCGGCCAGGTCGGCCGGGGCGACCAGGACCCGGTCGCCCAGTTCGGCGGCCAGCGCCTCCAGCTCCGCGGCACGGCGGCCGGTAAGGGCGACTTGCGCGCCCTGCGCATGCAGTGCCCGCGCGGTCGCAGCGCCGATCCCCCCGGTCGCGCCGGTGACGAGGGCGGTCTTGCCGTCCAGACGGAACATCGGCGTCTCTCCTCAGAGGGTCTTCAGGAAGGCCTCGACCTCGGCGGGCGTGCCGATGGCCTGGGCAGAGGCGTCGGGGGCGTTGCGCTTCATCAGCCCGGTCAGCACCTTGCCGGCGCCGAGCTCGGCGAAGCGGTCGCAGCCCATGGCAACCATGGCGGCGACGCATTCGCGCCAGCGCACCGTGGCCGTCACCTGCTTCACCAGTAGGTCGCGGATCTCCGCCGGGTCGGTCGCCTTGGCGGCGGTGACATTGGCCACCACCGGCACCACCGGGGCGGCGATGCTGGCCTTCTCCAGCGCCTCGGCCATCGCATCGGCGGCCGGGGCCATCAGCGAGCAATGGAAGGGGGCGGAGACAGGCAGCAGCATGGCGCGCTTGATGCCGGCGACCTTGGCGGCCTCCACCGCGCGCTCCACCGCCGCCTTGGCGCCGGAGACGACGACCTGGCCGCCGCCATTGTCGTTGGCGACCTCGACGACCTCCTCCTGGCCGGTCTCAGGATCAGCCTTCGCCTCGGCGCAGATCGCCCGCGCCTGGTCCAGTTCCGCGCCGAGCAGCGCGGCCATGGCGCCGGTGCCGGGGGGCGTCGCCTTCTGCATGGCCTCGCCACGCAGCCGCAGCAGCCGGGCAGCGGTGGTGAGATCGAAGGCGCGGGCGGCGGTCAGAGCGCTGTACTCGCCGAGCGAATGGCCGGCGACCAGCGCCACGCGGGAGGCGAGGTCGAAGCCGCCCTCCTTCTCCAGCACCCGCAGCACCGCCACGGAATGCGCCATCAGCGCCGGCTGGGCATTGGCGGTGAGGGTCAGCTCCTCGGCCGGACCTTCGAACATCAGGCGGGAGAGGTGCTGGCTCAGCGCCTCATCCACCTCCTGGAAGACCTCGCGGGCGGCGGGGAAGGCGGCGGCCAGGTCGCGGCCCATGCCGGGGGCCTGGCTACCCTGGCCGGGAAATACGAAGGCGAGCGCCATGGTGGCGTTTCCTTGCTGCGTGGCGGGGGCGGGTTTCGGCCGGCGGCCCTAGCCCTCGGTCACGGGGCTGTCAACGCGGCAGGGACGGTATCACGGAAGCGGGGCTGGCGGGCGCCTGGCCCGAGATCGCGCTGGCTACGGGCTGCACGATGGGCGGCAGGATACCGGCCCCCGCCGCCTCTACCGCCCGGGAGAGCGGGGTGGCGGAGGCATCATGACCCGGCGCCGCAGCCGGCGGGGCTGCCTGTGGCTGGGATTCCGGAGCTGGCGCCGGCGCCAGGGTCGGGGCCAGGGCGGCGGGTTCGGGGGTTTCGGGCTGTGCCGCCGGCGGACTGTCGGGCGCCGCCGATGGGGTGGCGGGCTCCGCGGGCGGGCTGACCGGCTCCGCTGCCGGGGCAGGTGCTGCGGTGGCAGG
>Ga0207747_1000723_pt1 | contig 31876 bp, 27 predicted proteins | sample HigsolmetaGSP11D_FD_184839 | JGI IMG/M metagenome (GOLD analysis project Ga0207747, IMG submission 184839) | High solid enriched microbial communities from the Joint BioEnergy Institute, USA - SP1-1-D (SPAdes) | ecosystem: Engineered > Bioreactor > SSF (Solid state fermentation) > Aerobic >...
CTTTTTACTCCTGATAATATTATAGCATATAATGTTATGGAAAACAATAGAAATTCATCTCCCACCTATAGAGGATGGGAGACTTCTTTCAAGCCTTCGTTAAAAAAAAATTAGAAATTGCTTGACAGATAATATAAATAGTTATACAATCCTAAATAGTAAAATATTCTTATTTAAAAGGGTTGTGGTGTTATGACGAAGGAAGAAATTTTAAATGCAATTAAAACCAACAATTTTAAGATCACTCCACAAAGAGAGCTTATTATAAATATCATGCTGGATACACAAGGATACCTGTCGGTTAAAGAAATATACGAGAAGGTGAAAAAATCTTTTCCACAAGTCAGTTTGGATACAGTGTATAGAAATTTAAGCCTTTTAAAGGATATTAATGTACTAAGTGAAACAACTATAGGCAACAATATTATGTATGAGATCCACAAAGACATGCACGATCACATAATGAAATGCATAAAGTGCGGAAAAGTTTATGAACTAGATATTTGTCCACTTGATTTGTGCATCAATAAACTTGATGATTTTGAAATAGTAGATCATAAAATCGAGATTACAGGATACTGCAAAAATTGCAAAAAAACAATAGGAGGATCACATTCATGAAAAAGCTTTTATCAATTTTTCTAGCAATTTCAATATTATTTAGCCTGACATCATGCAATACAAAGATTTCAAAAAGGCCTGATAAAATGGTAGTTTACGCTTCTTTCTACCCTTTATATGATTTAACAAAAAAGATTGCCGGAGATAAAGTAGTCGTGCAAAATATAATACCACCCGGTGTGGAACCACATGACTGGGAACCCACAACACGACAGGTGGCTGATATTGAAAGAGCCTCTGTAGTCATATATCTTGGACTCGGCATGGATTCATGGATAAACAAAGTAGAATCATCTGTAACAGGACCCAAATTTGTAGAAGTGTCAAACGGTATTGATGCTATAAAAGTCGGAAATGCTGTAAATCCGCATGTATGGCTTTCTCCAAAAGAAGCACAGATATTGGCGAAAAATATAAAAGATGCTTTGGTAAGTGCTGACAATAAAAACGCAAAATACTACGAAGATAACTATAATACTTTGTTAAATACATTAAAGCAGTTAGACAGTGAATACACTGAAAAACTTAAAAACACTAAGACAAAGACGTTTATAGTATACCACAGCGCCTTTGATTACATAGCAAGAGATTACGGTTTAAACCAAGTATCTATTGTCGGTATGAGTGAAGAAGCTGAAGCAAGTCCCGCTAAAGTCGCTGAAGTCATACAGCTTATAAAAAAAGAAAATATCAAGTACATCTTTACAGAACCATTGACATCTCCAAAGCCTATTCAGTCAATCGCCAACGAAACAGGAGCAAAAGTATTGCCGCTAAATACAATTGAAGGGCTTACTAAAGATGAAATGGACAAAGGATACGATTATATAAAATTGATGCAGCAAAATTTAGATAATCTTCAAAAAGCATTAAATTAAGTGAAAGGAATCAAAATATGGGTAAAATAGTAGAGCTTAAAGATATCAATTTCTCTTATGATGATAAAAATGTGCTTAACAATATCAATCTAACTATCGATTACGGCGAATTTGTAGGCCTTATTGGGCCTAATGGTTCAGGCAAAAGCACACTTGTAAAGATCATGATAGGAGATCTTATGCCTTCATCTGGCGAAGTCCTAATAAATGGGATAAATGTAAAAGACATAAAAAACAGATCTATAATCGGGTATGTCCCTCAAAAATCTTATTCATTTAACGCTTCTTTTCCAGCAAGTGTAAAAGAAGTCGTCTCAATGGGGCTTTATGGAAAATTAGGGCTATTTAAAAAGCTTTCCAAAGACGACTGGGAAATTGTAAATAACGCTTTAAAAACTGTCGACATGATTGATTACAAGGACAGGCTTATCGGAAATCTGTCTGGAGGCCAACAGCAGAGGGTATTTATAGCAAGAGCGCTTGTCAGCGATCCTAAGATATTATTTTTAGATGAACCGACGACAGGCATAGATGCAAAATCAGAAGACACGCTTTACAAAATATTAGATACTTTAAATAAAGAAAACAAAATAACGATTATAATGGTTACACATGATGTATGGGCCATATCCGACAAAGTTTCCAGAATCGTATGCATGGGAAATGGCAGACTATATGACAGATGCGATACACTGGACTTTTCAAAAAAAGAATTGGCAGAAATATACGGTTATCCTGTTAAACTGGATATGCACCACCATCAAAATGAAAATATCAATAATCGACTTTAGATTGAGGTGTTATAATGCTTAATATTTTTACATACGACTTTATGATTAGAGCATTTTTAGCAGGCGGATTTATATCGATAATAGCACCATTGGTCGGCAGTTTCTTAGTGCTGAGAAGGCTATCACAGATGGGTGATACATTATCTCACGTAGCACTGGCAGGCGTAGCAGCAGGATTTCTCATAGGTATAAATCCAACAATTGGCTCTATAATCTTCGTGATACTATCATCTTTTGGTATTGAACGCTTGAGAAAATCCTACTTTAGATATTCGGAAATATCTATTGCAGTTGTCATGTCAGCAGGAATGGCAATAGCAGTAATACTTCTAAGTTTATCCAGCGGAAGCCCTGCAAACATAATGAATTATCTCTTTGGAAGCATAATATCAATTAATAACACTGATGTATTGCTATCACTACTACTTAGCATTGCAGTAATAACTGTAATTTATATCTTCTACAAAGAGCTTCTATACATTACATTTGACGAAGAAGCTGCTTTGATATCAGGTATTCCTGTCAACTTGGTGAATATAATATTTACCATGATTGTCGCCATAACTGTAGCGGTATCCATGAGAATAGTGGGAGCTTTGCTGGTATCAGCATTGATGGTGATACCTGCAGCAGCAAGCCTTAAAATCGCCAAAAACTTCAGACAGACTATTTTTTATGCCATACTGTTTTCCTTTATATCTGTATTTGCAGGCATAATACTATCTTTTTATCTCAATCTTTCACCTGGCGGCAGCATTGTAATAGTTTCTCTCATAATCATGGGTTTAGCAAGTATAAAGAAGGCAGGTAACTAACCTGCTTTTTTTGTTTTTAACTTGGATAATAAAATGTACTGATTTTAAGATTTTCGTTTAAGTCTTTCTCTATTGGCTATATCTTAAAAATATATATCCCACATACAAAAACAACAAAGTAGCAATTACATCTATTATATTAGATATATTTGCAAAAAGCTCTATGTCCATAGATACAATAGATTTAATGATGGCGATAATGCAAAATAAGCCAATGATGATAAATAATATCCCGACAATTTTTAACAATCTCTTTTTTAATTCCAACTCCTAAAACCTCCTAACTGTGAAAATATTTTCTCAACAAAAATTATTGAAAGTCATGCTGTGGAGATTCACAAAATAAATGATTATCTTTTTTGAATATAGGTAGCAAAATTTTAAAAGATATATAACCAACTAATGCTCCAAATACGTTTAATATAAAATCATTTATATCACAAATTTTATATGCAAAACCGTATATTAGTGAAACAAGCAATTGTGTTATTTCGATACAAAAAGATGTTATTGTACATAAAGATATATTTTTTCTAAATGAAATATACTTATAGTTAATAAAATGCATTAAAAATGCCAAAGGCATCAAAAGTACAATATTTCCTATTATTTGTATTTTTGTGTAATGTATCATTGGTAATAACGGAATTAAATTATATGATTTATTTTTTGTGCCATTTAAAAACTTAATCATATCACTTTGTATTGGTATAGGAAAAAACACGGTATTTATTAAAACTGCAATATAAACAACTAAAACCGCATATATAATATATTTTTCAAATTTAGCTTTTTTATAATATAATTTAAGAGCTATTATTACATAAATAATAAAAAATAAAACTTTAAAAAGAATATTAAATTCCAACATATTGCAAGAGCATCCTCCATTTTAAAATTATTGCAAGATGCGTAATCAAACTGGTAAGCTCCGCTTTTACGCATCTTTTATATGAATAAAGTATTTCATCATATATTTTCATATTTCCAATATAAATCCCCACGCAAAACTTGTAAATTCATTCTCTCACAATATAAAACAAATTTCTAAGGAATTTGTTACAGTTTTTATAAAAATTTTTATATTTTTTTATAGTAAACAATCAATTGTATCTTTGTGAACAAGTACACAAATTCCCACACCTTTTCGCGAATATCTAATTCTATGAAAATCCTTTACCTCCTCAAACAGAAAATTCCCCAAGTAATAAGTCTACGGGAACATAAAACAAACTTCAATATTTAATTAAAAAATCTTTAAAGCCTTTGATTTCAACCTATTTATTCTTACTTTTATTAAACATAAATCAAATATCTTTCTTGATTTTTTTAATCATTTATATAAGCCATCACTGGGCGGTGATCTGAAATATCCACTTGCAATACTTTGCTTTTTGTTGCATCAATCGAAGTTCCACAGTTAAATAAAAAATCAATCTTTGGATTATTAGAATTATTATAGCATTCCAGTTGCATATACCTGCAGGTCCACTATCAACCATAGAAAAAACATTATTGAGCATTATATTATAGGTATCTGAGTTTTCTCCATCGTTCAAATCACAACCAATAATCAATCTTTCAGCTGTAAAAATACCCTCCTTTTTCCACCAGTTCTTCGAAGTTTCCCTCTTCTACAACTTTCCCCTTATCAATTACATATATTGTGTCTGCATCTTTTATTGTCGATAATCTATGAGCTATTTTAACAACAGTTTTATCTTTCAAATATTTGTCTATATTTTCCGATATATGCTTCTGCGATAAGCTATCCAAAGCAGATGTTGCTTCATCGAAAATTACAATTTTCGAATCACTTAAGATTGCTCTGGCGATGGCTATCCTTTGCTTTTGTCCACCTGACAATTTTACTCCCTTTTCTCCAACAATAGTTTCAAATTCTTGAGGCAGATTTGTAATAAAGTCATAAATATCCACCTCTTTGCATATTTGGTCTACATAATCTCTATCTATGTTCCTATTCAATGTTAGATTGTTTAATATGGTATCGTCAAATAATAATAAGTCCTGCGTCACTATCGAAATCTTACTTCTTATGTGTTTAAGATTATATTCATTTATAGGTACATTATCTATTGTTATGTTCCCCTCATCAACATCCCACAATCTATACACCAATTTCACAATAGTTGATTTTCCGCACCCACTTGCGCCAACTAGTGCTGTTACTTTGCCATTTTCAAATTTTAAATTTATTTTATCCAAAATCTTATTATTGTCTTTATATGAGAAGCTAACATCATTAAAAGAGATATCTCCCTTAAAATTATCGCATCTATAGCCTTTATTGTCCTGTTTTATAGATATGGGTTCATCTACAATATTGAATACACGATTTATTGATGCAACTGATCTTTGAATCATAGTATTTGATCTTATTATTCTCAAACAAGGTCCTATAAGCATTCCAATATACTGTTGAAATGCTATGAGTTCGCCGAAAGTCATTTCTCTATTTATTATTTTATAGCCTCCATAACCATAAATAAAAGCTGTTATTAGTCCGCCTAAAGAACTTCCTATTGCCCCGTTGCCAGAAATAATAACATCTAACTTTATAAATTTATTTATAATATCTTTTTCTTTCTTTAAATAATTTTTGAAAAATTTAAAAATAGATTTTGTAATAACTACATTCATTATATTGGAAATATATTCCTCAATTATATTTGATATATTTCCCGCATCATTTCTGATTTCCAATGTCTTTCTCGATATGATTTTATTAAACTTTGATTGAGAAAATATCAGTAGTATCTGCAGCACAATGACCAAAATCAGCAAACTTGATTGCATCTTTATCAAGAAAAATAATGCCATTATAGCCGTAAAGGTATCGACTATCACAGAAAACAGTATATCAACTCCAAAACTTTCTATTGTATATATATCGTTTTCTACCATACTTAATATATTGCCGGTTTTTATATTTGTAAAATAATCGCCTGATAATTTTGGTATATGCTTCAATAATTTAATTTTCAGATTAATCGAAACTCTCTTTTTCATTTTAGAATACATATACTGCAATATTACATTTAATAATGAAGATAATATACTTATTGCTCCATATATTGCGGCAAGCTTTATTAATAATTCTATATTGCTATTTTTTATAGCATCATCCAATATCATTTTGGTTAATTGGGGTTGTAATAAGCCCAAAATGGATACTGTTAACATTATAAAAAATGCTACACATAAACCAAGTTTGTTGTGTCTTAACAGTATTTTTATAAATCTTCTTATGTTTTTTTTATTGTTCATTTTTTCATCTCCATATTATATACAACGGAAACTATGAATTTAAAATATTTTTTGCCACAAGGTCTGTTAATGTTTGTATTGATACAAAATCATATCTTGATATACTTAAATAGTCAAACTTTATGTCAAACTTTTCTTCCAATTTCTTTAACACTTCATAACAGTTATCATTGTTTAACCCAATTTTTCTATTAAATAAACTGTATTTATAAATGTCATCATCAGATTTATTAAGTTTTAACACTTCTTTTACAACATTTGCTGTACCTAAAAGAATGCTATTGTCTTTATCATATAAGCCTTCTTTAAAATCAGGATACCTTTTGCTGGCTAAAAAATCCTTATCCTCCCAATCATTTTTCACTGCAAGATTCTCAAGCTCATTGTTCAGCTCCTCAAACGTTATATCATGCTTTTTTGATAATATTCTGGCAATTATGCCTGTTAACTTCGCAGTCGACTGACTATTACATTTCCCAAATAGTCTGTATGAATTATTGATATTGCAATTCATATATGGATTGTTATCCATTATGCATTGAATTCTTTTATCCTTGTTGTACCAAAACGAATTTTCGCTTTCCAAAATAAAACCCTTGACACCTATGACATTGTTAAAAACAGCAGGATAGCTTTCTTCAAATCCGTTAGCAAGGGAACATACTATTATTTTTCCTTGCCGATACAATTCATCGCATACTTCATGCAAATCCTGAATCATTTCATTTGTTGTAACTGACAGGCTTAAATTTATCAACCTAATGTCCATATTAAGAAGATACTTTAATGCTTCCTCAAATATTTGTCTACTTGTTCTTCCATCTTTGCCTAATACTTTCACTACAAATATTTCAACATCATCAAATTCTCTCTTTATACTTGATGCGCAAGAAGTTCCATGTCCATTCTCATCTTCATAATTGTCTGTGGCTATTATATAATCATTATCACACTCAAAAGATATTCCACCGATTATATTACCCTTTAGATAATCATGGTTTATATCTATGCCTGAATCTACCAATGCTACTTTTACTTTGTTATTCAACACCTATCACCTTGCCTCATAAAAACATTAATTCATCTGCCATATTTTGGGCATCAATGTTCTTTTCATAAAATTGCAATTGTAGTCAAAAGCTCTTTTATCACTTAACAGTGTGTATACTTTTGCAGGGCATACTGTACAAAATATATTTATTTTACAATTTTTGCAGCGTGGAATATTTCTAATTTTTATATTATCAAAATTAGAAAAGCTGGTTTCTGCTCTGGCTTTCAAATATAACGTTAGTCCCAAATACAAGCATTACTGCCAAAGCGACACCTAATACTAAGGCAATCGTCCTTCCTCTTTGTTTTTTCAGATATGCTAATGCTAAATGTATATATACATTCATTTCTATCCTCCATTGATAATTTGAATAATATTATCTCTATTGTATTTCTCCATCAACGATAGATAATATTCTGTCTGCACTTTGTGCTATATTTTCATTATGTGTTATCAATACAAGTGTCTGATTATATTTTTTAATAGAACTTTTTATCAGGTTCATTACTTCATCTGTCGTTTTTGTGTCTAAATTACCCGTGGGTTCATCTGCTAATATTATACTGGGCTTTGCTGCCAGTGCTCTGCCTATTGCCACTCTCTGCTGCTGCCCTCCTGAAAGCTGATTTGGTAAATGTCTTTGTCTTTCGGTTAACCCTAAAAATTCTATCAAATCATCTATATATTCTTTATCTGGTATTTTTTTATCTAGCCTTACTGGCATTTCTATATTTTCTCTTACGTTTAATACTGGTATCAAATTGTACTGCTGAAATACGAATCCTATATTTCTCCTCCTGTATATAGCTAATTTGTCCTCAGATAGCTTATATATATCCACACCATCTATCTCAACTGTTCCTTCTGTTGGTTTATCAAGTCCTCCTAATAAGTGGAGCAATGTTGATTTTCCACTTCCGCTTGGTCCTACGATTGCCAAAAATTCACCTTTTTCTACATTTATATTTATATCCTTTAGCGCATGTACTTTATTTTCACCCTTTCCGTAAACTTTGCTTAGATTTATCGTTTTTAATATAACCATATATAAATGCTCCTCTCCTAATTTATTGTGCTGATAGATTCTACTATACTCATACGCTTTACCCTTTTTGATACAATAAATGTAGCTGAAAATCCTAAAAGGATATTTATTATTACTATGAAAAGATATATTTTCCAATCAATTGTAAATTTTGGAGTGATTAAAATTGGACCTAAGTATTTAAATAATATCACCTGTCCAGTCAGTCCAAATATCACAGACAAAGTGCTTGAAAATATTCCATATGTCATACCTTCAAAAGTTATCATCTTTCTGAATTCTTTGTTTGTAATGCCAACGGCTCTTATCATGCCAAACTCATTTACTCTCGATATTAAACTGTAACTTACATTATTGATTATATTTAAGAAGCTTATGGCAAATAGTACTATTACTATGGTATTTATAAATATAAGCTGATTTGTCGCAAATGCCTTTATTTTCTGCTTTTCATTGCTTAGATTTAAAACTGTTGCTCCTTGTGTTCTTTTAGCAATTTTCAAAATCTGATTGTACAATTTTTCACTGTTATAACCTGGTTTTACATTTATATCAATGAGTCTGTAATTTTTAAATCCGCTTATTTTCTGTAAAATATCGTTAGATATGACAACTTGAACACTATTATTGCCTGCATAATAATCGGAAGAATCTATTAATTTTTCTACTATTGCTCCCACAGTAAATTCTTCCTCTTTAAATTGTGCATTTGCATCTTCCATTCTAAAAAATTCTTCTCCTGTATCCCCATCTTTTCTAAAACTTTCCGTTATCTTGTCTCCAACTTTTAAATTCACCACATCAGGACTTAAATGTTTAGTGTTCATTGGATGTGGTATGGCAATAATAGCAATTTTTTCCTTTTTCATTTTTTCTATGTCTATCTGTCCTTTTTTTACATATTTTTTCATCTCTTTAAGAAGCTTATCATCATATCCATAAATATCATTTTTCAATATGTACTCGTCACTATTTGGTTCTTTAACAAGCAGGCCATTAAGTACTTCTTTAAAATAAGGAGAGTCATTTATCTGTTCAAAATATAAAGGCTCAGCTATATTTTCTTTTTTCAGTTTCATTCTCCCGTATATCGGCTGTATTGTTTTAACTTCTTCTATACCTTCTAAGTTTTTTATTTCTTGAATGTCTTCAAAAGGAATACCCACTGATAAATTTGTACCGGGTATTATTTCTATTTTATAATCGGTATTTATCTTTGATGTTTCGGCCTCTTTATTTATTTGAGCTGCTGTAAGCTCTGCGTAAAAATTTGATATTATGAATATAGTGCTCCCCAAGCACATAGATAGAATTATCATATAGAAACTTTTTTTATTTCTAAAGATGTTTCTAAATGAAATGTATTTTGAAAATGGTAGAATTCTATATAAGAAATCTGTCTTAATTAATACTTTTTTGTATTTTATATCCGTGTTTAAATTTTTTCTTATTGAGTCAATAAGCGTTAGCCTTTTTATGCTTCTATATGTAACCAACGTAACTATAATTATAGAAATAAGGTTAATTATTATGGACATCAAGAAAACTCTCGGAGATAGAACTATATTTTTTATGTCGACTTTGCCTTCTGTGAATAGATTCCCTGCTATTGAGCTTAAAAATTTCGCTCCCGCAAGGCCACCCACAATTCCGATTGGTGTGCTAATAAGTAGTAAAGTTAATAATTCATAAAAAAGCAGCATCAAAATCTGTAAGGAACCTGCTCCAACTGCCCTCATTATTCCATATTCAGATAGCCTTTGTAATATGGATATATTGAAAATGCCTAAAATTACTATTAATGATACTACCCCTGCAATAAGTGATATCAATAAAAAAGTAGGATCTATTTTTTTGCTGCTTCCTAATGATTCCAGAAGCATATTATTTTTTCTAACATATTTATTATCTATTTTCAAGTCCTCGGCTATGTTTTGTATATCTTTATTTATGTCAGTATTTTCATCAAACTCTACATAAACTTGTGCATCTTTATAAGAATCATTTTCATTTAGATTAAGGATGGCTTCCATCTGCCCTGATGATTTTAACCGTGGCCTATCTTGTAAAATCCCGGTTAAAATGTATGTTTCGTTAGTCTTTTTCCCATATAAATTGAAATTAATCTTAGTACCTGGCTCCGGATTTACCCCCATGTTTTTTAAAACCCATTCTTCTATAGCTATTTCATCATCTTTTACCGGAAACCTTCCCTTAATTACCTTAGAATTAGTTAACTGTACATAATCTTTATTTGCCTTTATTATATTTAGAATTATTCGCCCATCAGGTACAGTAGAATCGTAATATGAAGAGATGCCAATTTTTTCAACATTCGGTTCATTTTTTATCATTTTGAGTTTTGATTCATCTATATCGATATTATACCTAACATGGTAGATTCCGCTTTCATATTTTGTTTTAGTTACATTAGCATGCTTGGCACTATCAGCTAGAGTTCCAACTCCTACTATTAATGCTGTACATAAGATAATGCCAAGACAAATAGCTAATGATCTTGATCTATACTTTTTTATATATGCTGAAATTACTTCAAAAAGATATTTATTCATTTTTGCCTCCCTTTTAAATTTATTGTAGGATCTGTCATCGAACTGGTAAGCCCTGCTTTTACGCATCTTTTATAGGATAATCAAAGGTATTAACCAAAAGATATATTAAAACGCCATTTATTATGAGACATTTGCTCCACTCCTATGATTAATATTGTTATAGTGTGATAACAACATATTAATACCATAGAAGTGAGCATTTGTCTTTATTTTTTATTAAATTTTTTCATGTAAGTTTATTATTATGGTAGTTTATGTCAGTGAATTTTCTCATCTATAGTATATTATTTTAATTTTAAACTTTTTGCAATGTTTAAAGCGGTTTGTTCATCAACATCAGCAGTATTAAAATATAGGTCATAAGCAATCTTTTTTCCCTTGATAATAAAAAACAGGTGTACCTGCTCGGTTACAGTTGTTTCACCAGATGCAGCCGGAGGTGTAATTTTAAGTTTTACCTTCACTACTTCCGTAAAAAATCCTTCAAGTGCTTTTGATTCGATAACTTCTGAATGGTTTGGCTCAAGCTGTGAGATTGGTTGTTCTGGATAATATCCCAGAATATCCAGTCCACCTATCTTTTTGTTTTCTTTCTTAAATGCAAGCATATTCCCATCTAATTTCTCTGCTGTCCATTCTTTTGGAATTGAGATTTGATAAAGATCGGTTTGAATGTTTTGTTTCAATTGTGTATTTAGGGATTGATTCAATTGCTGTTCAGGATTAGTGTTAAGTTTTTTGGTTTCATTTGAACAAGATGTAAAACTCAACAAGAATATGACTGAAAATAGCAAAATAAAGAATCGATTCATTTACATGCCTCCTCTCATAATATAAGACAATTTTTTAAGGAATTTGTTACAGTTTTTTATAAAAAAAATTTTTTTAAAATAAAGCCCAAAAAGGACCATTAATAATTTTTATATCCATATCTTAAAGTAATAATCTTTTTCGCCACTATCCCTTTTTATCATTAATTTGATCGGCGTTTTGAGTTAAGATCTATTAACATCATTACAGTTATCTTTTCTCTTTTTATAATATAGTTTAATAGAATATTTTAAAATTAAGTATATGATCAAGACAGAAAATAAAAATGTATCAACTCTAAAGCTTATTTTAGTAATATTATCCAAAGAAAGTAATTCTAAATTATTTTTTGGTATGTTATAATCGTAGTACTCTAAAAATTTGAAGGGTAATCCTAATCCGTGTCTAAAGTTTGAATAATCTTTAAATTTATCAAAAAATATTGTTGATAAAGTGATAATTGTACTGATAACCAATAATTTAGAATTTTTCATTATAACACTCCTTCCTTTTGCTTTACTCAGGTACAAATACTATACAAAAATATAGTCTTAAGTCCAATCAATTCAATTTGCCTTTACAACTTTTAAAGCGTGCCAATTGCCTTCCTTTTATGTTTTTAACTCGGATAAAATGTACTGACTAAAAGATATATCAACGCACCATTTAATATGATAAAGAACCATATACTTAGTAAAGCCATTCTAATGTTTTTATGATGCACATACAATTCATAAATTGCAATATTGCATGCTATTAATGCTATACTTATCAAAGTTCTAAAAATGATCACGGATTAGGCTCCTTAAAATTTATCTATAAAAAATGGATTAATATATCTCACATTGATTTAGCAATACCGAACTGCTTTTATTATCGTATTTTATAATCACTTTATATTTTTGATTTTTATATTTTTTATAAAATTCGTCTGACTTTAATTCGACTTTGTATTGCCCAAATTTAAACTTTGGATCAGGAATGTATCTTAGTCTACCAGTAAATAAACGTTTATTGTTAATAACAATGTCAACATTGATTTCATCAGGTATCACAAAATCCTCATTAAAAGGTTGAATTATTAGTTCACTATAATGAGGTACAAAAATTGTCAGAAATACTAACCAATAATGATTGGCACCTTTTAAATTTACTGAAGTATCTGGTGGATATTGCGGCGTACATGCACTTAACATAAATATTGAAATTATTATCATAATAGCAATAAAAATTTTTGAAAATTTTTTATTCATCGAGAAAGCCTCCTTAACATATTTGCAATCATCTAACAAAAATCTTATGGGCAGTACACATTTCGTTTTATATTTATTTTTTTGCCCATCAATTCTACCACATTATTACCTGATTTTCTTATTGACACATCATAAATATGATCTTTGCGGAGTAAATTTTTAACAAGCAAAACACCTTTTATGACTTCTTTTTCCTGTCTAACTGTTATTCCATAATCAGTAGTAGCGCCAAAATTTGTTCTATAAACCACAACAGAACTTGAATCAAATTTTATATTATGAATTGGCATAAACGCCTCATTTACATTAAGAGTAATAGTGGCAAATAAAATAATGGCTGCAATTGTTGTACTTATCAACATTAATATTATTGAAACCACACTATTCACTATCTTTGCAGAAATATGTTTAAATCTAAAGCCATTTATTAACAATATCAAAGGTATTATCTGAATACACAAAGAAAAAATATCGTTTAATTTTAAAGACTTAAATCTTATAAAAGGATAAAAGTAATCTAAATTCAATATCCATAAAATATAAATAGCCAATAGAACTATATGAATAATGTATTTATTATTTCGAACTAAACTATTCAATAATATCACCTGTCTTCCATTTAAATCCATTATCATTCTTTCCAATCTAAAACAGATGGAAAAATGCCGGGAAAGATCTTTCTGATTTTGTTATTAGTCACATTTATAATAACGACATCTGCATGACCCGCATAGTACATTGCTCCTATCAAGTAGTTTCCATCAGATGAAGGCTTATAAGGAAGAAGACCGATAGAATTTACCCTTACAGATTTGCGATGACTTCCATTAATCTCTTCTATATACACTACATTTCTGACATTTCCTCTTTGATACGCTAAAAACTTTTTATTATATGATAATGATGGATAAGCTGCATCTTTTTTAAAAACATAAATTTTGTTATTGCTTATTTTATATGCCATAATATTTAAACTCCCACTATTATCTACCTCCGTAAATAAAACCGTATCTGAATCGAGCCAATCGTATCCTGGAAGCAACAGCTTTGCAATGACAATTGATTTTTTTGTATCCAGATCATAATAAGTCAATTTGTCTTTTTGTGTAAAACTAATAGCGTTTTTATCTGGAACAAATTTAGGATAACGGACGTTTTCTCCTGTATATAATAGTTGTCTGTTTGCAAAACCTGTACGCTGATATTCATTTATCTTATAAATTTCGTTATCAATGACAGCAATCAAGTTATTTCCATTATTTGCATCATACTGGACATCGTAAAATATATTTCTGATTTCATATTTTTTGTTATTTTTAATATCGTATATTAAAACGGGAAATGATGGAGCTTCACCTTCCATAAGCATGATTTCACCTTTTAATCCATAAAAGCTTTTATAATATTGAAATACACTGAGTAAAACTATGAAGATTATTATGCTCATGAGGATAATTACAAATATTGATATTGTCCTTTTTATTGCAATCACATCCTTTCTACTTTCGCAATATTTATCAATTGAGACTCAATTATTTTGCAAATTATTCTCTCACAATATAAGACAAATTTTTAAGGAATTTGTTACAGTTTTTTATAAAAAATTTTTTTAAATAGTTCTCATATTCTTTTGAGAAAAATAAGTTAGCGTCTTCCAAACAAATACAAAAATGCATAAGCAGGAATTTTTATTATTGGTACCTTTGTCGAAATCTTAACTTTCCCATAATCTTCTGGCCTTTTTGTTACTAATATTGCTGAATCAATATTTTTTTCTTTTTTGCTCATCTCAACAATGGCATCATTCTCGGAAAGTGTCGTATCTTCTCTGAATTTCACTTCGATTAAGGATTTACTATGTGGGAATTCAACCACTACGTCAATCTCTTTTTGATTGTCACTAGCTTTTCTAAAATAACCTATTCTAGCATTTGTTTGCAGGTAAAAATTATAGATATGTTTAAAAACTGCTGTTTCAACCGTTATTCCAAGTTCTTTACTGTCTAAGAGTATATTGTCTATCATTAAAACTGCATTTCTTAGGGCAGGATCGGAAACGTAAATTTTGGGTTTTGCTTTTAGAACTTTTTTCCCGCCTAATTCTATAGGTAAACTTTTATAAATCAAATTTGCATTTTCAAGAAGATGAATATAGTTTTCTACTGTTACTGTTGAAATATCTCCAATTTCTTTACTTATCGTTGAAATACTTATAACATTTGCAGAATTAAAGCATAAGTACAAAAAAACTTTCTCTAACATTGCTAAATTTCTTACATTAAACAAGGAAGGTATATCTCTTTTAATAACTTTATCAACCACATCTTCTCTTAACATTCTTTGCACTAAAAATTGGTCTTCTGAGAATACAAATTCAGGGAATCCTCCTATTGTTAAATACTTGTTAAAGTACTTTTGCAATGGCATAAGCAAAAACATAAGCTCATTTAATTGAGAGTCATTTAAATTTGAAATTTCATTTAAGTTTAAATTTGGCAAATTGGTTGGTCTTTCTGGAACACCAAGTATTTCGCAAAATTCATAAAAAGAAAGAGTAGGTACAGAAATTACAGTCCAGCGGCCAACACCACTTTCTTTAGTACCTTCAATAAGTGCAGGAGAAGCTGAGCCCGTAGCAATGATTCTCCAGTTTGGTTTGGTGTCATAATAGACTTTTAACCATCTGTCCCAATCACTTGCATATTGAATCTCATCTAAAAATAAATAAGCCTCTTTTTCTTCATTTATGGTGGTTTCATAAAGATTAATAATTTGGTCAAAAGAACTTAATTTAAACAAAGGATGATCAAAAGATACATATAATATCTTTTTTGGGTGCACTTGATTTTTTAAAAGAGTTTCTATCATTTGATACAAAATTGTAGTTTTACCTACACGACGTGCACCTGAAAGTATGACATATCTTCTGATAGTTGGATGCATTAGTATTTCAAGAGCCTGATGATAGACTACTCTCTTTACGGGTTTTGACAAATCATGAGGGAAATATCCTTCTCTCCACCATGGGTTATACGAGTACAAAATCCTTAATATATTTTCTGAGCTTGTAATAGACATTTTTATCACCTCTAATATAATATTATAACACATACTTTATATTTTTATACAAAAAATATGAAGTATACTTTATATTTTATATGTAATTTTTTTAAACTACATTTTAAATTATTAATTCGCCATCTTTCTATAAAAAAAAATAAACTGGCGTTTGAAATCTTCATACCAGTTTGTTTTATTCATCTAATTTAACTATAATAGAAGCACATTTTGAAAGAAGATACCTTCTCATAGGAACACTAAAGACTAACAGAATTATCTATCCACAAGGCATCAGAATTCAGAGAAAAGATTTAGCCCAATATATTGAGAAGAACGAAGTTTGCCTCGATACAGTAAACGGCAATAGTAATATTTGTTATCATTTTCCCCCATTTATATAATTGAGACTCAATTATTTTGCAAATTCATTCTCTCACAATATAAAACAAATTTCTGAGAAATTTGTTACAGTTTTTTTATAAAAATTTTTTTAAAATAAAAAAGTCTATTAAGGCCATTAACATTCAATTGCATTTTAAAAAGCAGGATGAATCCCTGCTTTTTTGTTTTTATTTTATTTCTTTCCTTCAGGCTCTATATGAATTATCACATGAGAATCTGGAAATTTATCCACTATCTGCTTGGAAACTTTATGTGACAGTTCATGAGCTTCTACTATGTTGTAATCTTTGTCTACTCGCAAATGAACGTCTATCTCTCTTCGAGATCCCGATTTTCTCGTCCTTAATTTATGAAAACTTGTAATTTCAATATTTGATTTTATAATATTCTCTATTTCTTTAACTTCCTTTTCTGGAAGACTAGTATCTGTTAAATCTTTTAATGCTTCTTTTGTCAATCCAATTGACGCTTTTATAATAAGCAATGCAACAAAAATAGCTATGATAGGGTCTAAAATACCCAATTTAGTAACTTTTATAACAACAAGTCCTATTGTAACTCCTAAAGAAGTAAATACATCAGTCAAAAGATGCATTGCATCTGCCCTTAAGGCAATAGAATCTTCTTTTTTTGATACTTTAAATAAAAAATATGATACTACTGCATTTACAAAAGATGCAAAAAGCATCACAATAATTCCAGTTCCTAAATTTTCTACATAAGTACCCGTAACTATTCTTCGCACTGCCTCATATATGATTAATATAGCTGCAAAAAAAATTAAGATAGCTTCCACAAAACCAGAAATATTCTCATATTTGCTGTGCCCAAAAGGATGATCTTCATCAGCCGGTTTTACTGCTACTCGTATGGACAGAAAGGCAATTAAACTAGCAATTAAATCAATAGAAGAATGTATGGCTTCAGAAATTACACTTACTGAATGCATTAGTATTCCTGCCAATAATTTTATAACTATTAATACACTATTAGAAATCACAGAAAGCAAAGCTGAGTTCTGTTTATTCATGATATCCTCCATATTATCAATTGAAATTTTATTATTGGTATATATTATAGCTTAATGACTGAAAATATGCAATTATTTTCGATTTAGAGTATTGAATTTTAAAATCAATTGATAATAACTATTATTCCCATTTTATTGATTTTTTATAATGATACTGGAAACCAATCATGCAATAAAAGTAAAAATATGATAAAAAGTCTAAAAAACATGTATTTTAAATCTATGATCTAAAGTCTAATTTTTACTAATCAACTGTATCTCACCATTATATATCCTAAATATAGCATCAATATGGTGATAATGATATTCTCTATATCAATTATGCTAAAAGAAAATTTGGCAAATTCTATTGTCATCACAAACCCAAACACATTCCATAGTCCCACCAATATTAAAAGCACTCCGCCGATCTTGAATTTCCACTTGTCGTGATCCATTAAACAGCCCCCTTATTACAACAACAAAATAAAATTATAATTTCCTAAATTATACATCACAAACCTATAACATTCAATTGCATTTTAAAAGGCAGGTTAGTTACCCGCCTTATGAATTAGAATACTCAAACACTTCTGTTTCTTTTGATGTGAAGATGTCAATTGGCAACACCCAAAAGCCTCCATTTCCGTCTATGTCTATTCCTGATGATTTTTTGTATGCAGCCCATGGGACTTTTGAGCAATACCAGTTTTCATCATCGCTTTTGTCAGCCCTCCAATTGTAGGGCTTTCCAACAAACTTTGACACTTCATCGACAGCTTTTACTCTTTCTTCTATTGTGGCCTTTGGAACTGTCAGCCCCCATGCCTCACTGAAATTTTCTCTGTAAAACCTTATTGTCTCATAAATCACGCCTTGATCCGGCTCTGCTGTCAAGAGGCATTTATCATCGATGCTTCCATGATATCTTCTGCTGTCAAATATCGCAGCATGTCTTATTGCACCTTGCACGTGAAAACCCGGACTTGTAGCAACTATTATGTCTCCAATTGTAAACTTGTCGAATGGTATACTGTTTTTATAAACAATCTTTTCACTGCTTCTTGAAGGAAACTTCACACCAAATACTTCTTCAGAGTTGATATTTTTAATTAAATCGTATAAACTTACATAAAATTTATTTACTTCTCCTGCATCGAATGGTTTTGATATCATGATAGCTCCATTTAAGGTGAGAAATCTTTTATAAAAGTCCTCCTTTTTAAAGAGATTTTTTCTCTTTAAGTTTTCTTTAAAATTAAACTCTTCAATATTCACACCAGATATTTCAATCTGTTTCGACATTTCACTGCTACTTGATAGGTATTTATTGTTAGGCAGTATGAGCATTCCTACATCCCCCTTCTTCATAATCTATGCTGTCATAGAAGGGTTTTGTGCATGTCTCATTTTATAATATCAAATACCATTTTTATTGCATATGCAATAGCAACACATATGAGTATAGGTCTAATCAATTTTGCGCCATTTTTTATTGCCACTTTCGTGCCAAATCTGGCACCAACTATCATAGCTATTGCCATGGGGATTGCTGCAGAATAAATTATCTTACTGCTTATAGCAAATAGAACCAATGATGTAACATTGCTTACAAAATTAAGTATCTTCCCGTTTCCAGCGCTTATTCTAAAATCATATCCCAGTAATATTATAAATAAAAAAATGTAAAAAGAGCCTGTGCCAGGCCCAAAAAAGCCATCATAAAAACCCAAAACTATAGATATAATAAGTCCAATTGCTATCGTCTTTTTATTAACACCTTCAAAATTATTTACACTTCCAACATTTTTCGATAGCAATGTATATATTGCAACAAATATCATCAATATTATTATGATGATTCTCAATTTTGAACTGTCCAATGACAAAACCGCTTTAACACCTAAAATTGTTCCTATTAATGTCCCGAAAACAAGGTATTTCAATAAATTGATATCATATACTTTGTATTTTATGAAAGTCATAGAGCTTGTAAAAGACGCACAAGTCGATGCAAATTTATTGGTCCCGAGAGCATATGCAGGAGGTACCCCTAAAACCATAAGCCCCGGAAGGCTTATTATGCCTCCTCCACCTGCTATAGAATCAATAAATGCAGCAATAAATCCTATTACACATAATGACAGTACATATTTTAATGACAAGATATCTTCCCCCAAAATACATGGCGTAATTCTATGTAGAACTTTTAATGCTAAGTAACAGGTCTTTGATCTCTTTATAGTTAGACATGGTAAATACCATTTGCTTTATCTTTGACGAACCGCGAATACCTTTTAGATACCATGCAATATGCTTTCTCATCTCCAATATTCCTATATGTTCACCTTTATATTCTATCATCATGTCAAAATGCCTTAAAATCATGTCAATCTTTTCACTTACGGTAGGCTCTGGCAGAATTTCACCTGTATTTAGATAGTGAAGAATTCTTTTAAAAATCCATGGATTCCCTTCTGCCCCTCTGCCAACCATCACTGCGTCACAGCCTGTCTCGTCTATCATCCTTTTTGCATCCTCCGGTGAAAACACATCTCCATTGCCTATTACAGGTATTTTTAGATTATCCTTGACTTTCTTTATTATATCCCAGTCAGCATTGCCTGAGTAAAACTGTTCTCTCGTCCTGCCATGAACTGCTACAGCTTTTACTCCGCAATTTTCAGCCATCTTAGCAATCTCAACAGCATTTATGTGATCATCGTCCCATCCTTTCCTTATCTTTATAGTTACAGGCTTAATAGAGTTTTTCACTACTGCTTTAATTACACTTTCTGCCAATTCAGGCTTAAGCATTAAAGCTGAGCCATCGCCGTTTTTTACTATTTTAGGCGTTGGGCATCCCATGTTTATATCTATCACCTTTGCATTTGATGCATTTAATCTCTTTGCTATTTCACCCATTATATAGGAATCAGAGCCAAATATCTGAAGCGCCACATTTTCATCATCATCTATATCTGTAAGAAATTCCGTATTTTCGCTTCCATAGTAAAGACCCTTAGCGCTGACCATTTCAGTGTATGTAAATCCACAACCCATCTCACCGCATATACGCCTATAAGGCTTATCTGTGACACCTGCCATAGGCGCCAAAAACACATTGTTTTTGATTTCTACGTCTCCTATGTACAACTTCCTCTTCATTCCCTTCTTGCTAAGTCCACATTATCATATTTATTCTCCTATTATTCTATCATTATATTTGTCACTATCCAACTACCTTTTATATTGTTTATGTATGGCAAAAGGGAAAGCTGCCATCTTACAGCTTTCCCTTTTTACTAAGTTTATCTTTCTATTTTGTGTATTTTGCGTAAACAAATCCGTATAAACCATTATACTGAACCTTATACCATCCGTCGTATTCTCCAACTACCTTTAATTCATAGCCATACGGTACTGCTCCTATTTTTAACGCGTTTATGGAATTGTTCACTCTGACATTAAGTCCGTATTTAGCAGTCACCCTTACCGATTTTAATACGGCTACATTTGATAAGTCTGGCGACGAAGCTACATACTTGCCGTATACATAACCTGTCTTTCCATTGTAGTCAATCTGATACCAACCATTATTTTCGCCTACTATGTTGATAGATTGTCCAGCCCTTAATACTCCTATCACTTTGTAATTTATACCAGCACCTAAGCGCACATTTAAAGCTGACGCTGTGACAATACCTTTACTTCCAACATTTCCTTCTGAAACTGGTGTCTTAGATATCGTCCAGTAGTTGTCGACAACAGGATCTATAGTTCCTTTCATCTTTATATAACTTATCATCAAGTTTCTTACCTGTCCATCGTCACCATAAGCTTTAGCTGAGTCAAAGACTATAACAGGATTTGTTATGCCTGCTGCCTTCATGAAACCTCCGCCGCCATTAAATCTGTAATTGTTTATTGCAACCGTAAATACATCATCATCTTTCACCGGTTTACCATTTACCGTAAGATTTTTTATCCTGTTTCCGACGGGCTGTGTAAGGTCTATCGTATAACTTGCTCCATAAAGCTGATCAAGATTATAATCTGGTATATTGAGAGTCTTATCCTTAGTTATAGGATCATTTGGAGATTTGACCTGCTGATAATAGCGGGCAGACCATTCCATCCAATCCTTTAACTGTTTTCCAGTCATCTTTATTCCATATAAGTAATTTTCAAACACATATACACTCATCATGTCTTGTATTGTAACATCGCCTTTTAATATTTGAGCAGTGCTGCTTAATGGTGCAGCTATTGAAAGATCTGTCTTTGCATAGTACTTTTGAACTTTGTTTATAAGATCCATCAAGGCCGTTTCCTTTGTTAACTGATCTTTTCCTAAGAAGTCACCAGAAGCTGTGCCTATCTTAGTTCCTACGTATTTGAGCGTCGCTTCTTGGTATGGCTCTGCAAGCTGCATTATGTTTTCATCAGGCTGTATAGAGCTATCCATTGCAACAGCTTTGCTTGTCTTGCTGTCAATTACCCATTTCCCATTTTCATCTTTAGATAAGTTGAAATCTATCCTTGAAACGTATTGCCCCCATTTGCCTGGCTCTGTCACTATCACATCTTTATCCTCTGGGTTTTTAAATGTGTCCATTTGTATTACAGCATGTGTATGACCAGCTATTATCGCATCTATCCCATTTACACCTTGAGCCACAGCTTTTACCTGATTTTCCGGTATAGTATCTGATGGGCTCTCCTCACCAGAGTGCATAGCAACAACAACTATGTCTGCCCCCGCAGCTCTCACTTTAGGCACCCATTTATTTGCCTCTTCTACAAGATCATTGAATTTAAGCCCCGCATAATGAGATTTGTCCTCCCATGAAGGAATTTCTTTTGTAGTAAGTCCTAATATGCCTACTTTAACATCGCCCATAGGTGTAGTTATCGTCTTGATGTAGTACGGCTCTACAAAGTTGGTGCCATCATCTTTGTAAGTATTTGCAGACAAGACATGGATGTTTTCTTTTTCCATATCAGCGATTACTCTGTTTAATACATCCAATCCATAATTGAATTCGTGATTGCCTAATGTCCACGTATCATAGTGCATAGCACCCATAGCTTTTGCCATCGGATATTCAGACTTCGTGTCAATTTTATCGTAGTAGTATGAAAGTGGCGTACCTTGAATCGTATCACCATTGTCTACTAATACGACGTTTGGATTTTCAGACCTTACTTTGTCAACATAACCTGCCACCTTCGCAAGGCCCTGATTAGCTTCTTTTGCACTGCTGTAGTCCCATGGCACCAGATTCCCATGTACATCGGATGTGGCTAAAACTGTTATAGTTGTCTCATTAGAAGCTATCATTGTGGCTGGAGATATCCTATTGTCTATTTTTGCTGTTATATGACCTTGTGCTTTTACAGCATCGATAAATGCATCTCTCACCAATTTCTGCGTATCTATGTAAGATTTCTGTACATCGGGATCAGTAAATTCTGTAAAACCATCTCCGCCAGTTCCCATGAAATTATTGGTTGCTACAAGATATCTTGCATTCATATCTATTGGTGTACCATCAGATTTTTTCATGTCAAATACTCTATTCATAGACGGCTTATTTGGATCGTACTTAAATGAAAGACCTGCAACCTGAATCCCTTTGCCGCCATCCTGAACCGCTTGTTCCAATACTTTCTTAATCTCTGCACCAGTCATGCTGACTGTAACAATGGTATTGTCAAATGGCATCAACGTGTACATTGTACCTACAGTGATGTCACCTTTTAATACGTCAGTTCTTAAGCCACCATTGTTTCCAAAGGCAAAATCCGCATTTACAGCATCCTTAACGACTTCTGACGTCCAATTGCCTAAAATCGAATCGCCAAAAGGATTTGCACTTTGAGTTCTCGTCAAGTCTACATCTGCAGTGCCAATGACCTGGCTAAATAGAGGTCCAGCATCTTGTATGGCTTTATCGACTATACTTTGAACATCTTCATCAACTATCGGTGTCTTCGTATTGTAATAGCTGTAGTCATCGTTGTAAACCATATCTCCTGTACTTACAGTGCCATCACTATTTAGTGTTATCTTAAGATCGATAAAACCCATACCTGCATTGTTGGCGACACCTACAGGGATTCCATTTACTCTCGTTGTGACGATCGTATGTGTATGTCCGCCAAATATGGCGTCTACGCCTTTTACACTCTTTGCAAAATCAATGAGATTGCCTGTTGTCTCACCTGTATTCTTATCAGTCGTAGCTCCCATATGTGCTAAGACGACTACAATCTGCGCGCCATCATTTCTTAACTGCTGTGCAAGATTATTTACGATTGGCACAGGATCTTTAAAATCTACATTGCTTATAAGAGATGGCAAAATTATAGACGGGAATTCTTTGTTATCAACAATGCCGATGATACCGATCTTTACTCCATCTCTTTCAATTACAACGTATGGTTTCGTGTAACTTACAGGTTTGCCTGTAGTTTTGTCGTATACATTGGCTGCTAAAACAGGTATCGTAGATCCTTTTAAGACTGCGTTTCCTGTATCGATGACGGAATTAATGCCCCAGTCGTACTCGTGATTTCCTAATGCCATCGCATCAAAGCCTATGCTTTTCATCATGTCGATGACAGGCTGTCCTTTTAAAACGTTTGAAAGAGGCGTACCCTGAAACATATCTCCGCCCGATAGTATGACAGTATCAGGATTTGATGCCTTTATGTCCTTTATCCTTTTGGCCAGTACCGATCCTCTCTCTTGAGTGATAGGCGTTCCATCGTTTAACTTGCCCGATGCTTGCAGATACCCGTGGAAATCAGTAACTTCTACAAAATCAAATGTTTTTGACGCATTTGCGTATGATACCTGAGGCATACTTGAAAATACCATGCCAAATACCATCACAAATGTCAAAATGATACTTAAAACTTTGCCTCTACCTTTAAACATATAAACCCTCCTACTCCTCTTATTATTTGAAATATTTTTGAGTATAAACACAATCCCCCCTTATGTCATATTCGTTTAAACACTGATGCATTGGAAAAGTAGATGTGCATTAACTTAAAGTCAAGAAATTTTTACTGCTTTGATGAATGATGCAACTTCTTACAAGATTAATATAGCAGACAATTGTAAAGTTATTATTAAGTAAGCGTTAAGACCGTGTAAACTTAAACTTGTGTAAGATTTTAATTGTAATATATCAGATGTCAGACAACTTTTAATATAATTTTATATCTTTATAAAAACAATTACAAACTCCAAAATTTGCCTCTATTTGAAATTATATAGGCATACCTTAAAAATCCTCTCAATATTAAAAAATTATTCCAATTTGCTATGAATTGTAAAAGCTGAAGAAAAAAGCCGGAACACCCGGCTTTTTTTGCTTATCTATATTGTGGCAAGTAATCTATGTTTTCTCTGATAATATCGTCCAAGATTTTTTTAGCTACTGTTGATGAAGGTACAAGCGGATGTATTGTTAAAGCTTGAAGTGCAGTATAGTAATCGCCTGTCACACCCGCTTCTATTGTCAATTCTTCATAAGCTTTCACTGATTGCATCAAACCTCTTATCTTTGTCGGTACATGCCCTATATTTATTGGATGTGCACCATTTTTATCTATTACGGCATTTGTCTCAATAACCACATCATTTGGCAAATCTAAAATTGTACCATTGTTCTTGACATTTACCACATGAATGTCCTTTTTATCATTGTATATTGAGTTTATCAATGAACATGCTGCATCGGAATAGTGGGCTCCGCCTCTTTTCTCCAGTTGTGGCGGTTTTACATCGAGATTTGGATCTTTGTACAATTCAAAAAGTTCTCTCTCAAGTTTTTTAACCTGTTCACCCCTTGTCCCTATCGTTGCCGCATCTTTCTTTTCTTCTTCCAACATTTTATCTGCAAGATAATAATACCTGTGATATGGGCAAGGAAACATGCCAAGAGATTTGATAAATTCTGCTTCCCATGGTAAGTCAGGCACATTCTTCATCGACATTGACTTACCTCCAGCAAAACTGTCTATCAATTTCTCTGTTATGTCATCACCATCCAAATACACGTGCGTACCCCAAACAAGATGGTTAAGCCCTGCAAAATCTATTGACACCCGCTTTACATCTACATCAAGCATTTCTGCAACACCATATACCATACCTATAGGAACATTGCAAAGTCCAATTGTTTTCACGTTTGTATATTTTAAAACTGCTTCTGTTATGATTCCAGAAGGATTTGTGAAGTTTATAAGCCAGGCATTTGGAGATAATTCCTCTATGTCTTTGCATATATCGAGTATCACCGGTATCGTCCTTTGAGCCTTTGCAAATCCACCAGGCCCTGTAGTCTCCTGTCCTATCACATCATATCTTAAAGGTATTTTCTCATCTCTGATTCGAGCATCCAAAAGTCCAACCCTAAACTGTGTAGTCACAAAGTCTGCGTCTTTTATTGCCTCACGCCTGTCTAAAGTCAGGTGAATATTAATATCCACGCCAGCCTTCTCCACCATTCGTTTTGCAAGATTTCCTACAATCTCCAGCTTCTCTTTTCCTTCCTCGATGTCCACAAGGTATAAATCTTTTACAGGCAGCTCATCATACCTTTTTATAAAGCCTTCCACCAATTCAGGCGTATAGCTTGAACCTCCTCCTATGGTGGCTATTTTCAAACCTCTTTTAGACATTTAAAGAACTCTCCTTCCCGTAGTTATTTTTGATCCTACGGTTATTTTACACTTTTTCCAGAATAAATCAAAAATTCAATCTTTCTTGTTTGCAATTAATTATACCTTTTCTCCATTAGATTCTATAACATCTCTATACCAGTAAAAGCTCTTCTTCTTTATCCTTCTTAAGTCCTTTAAATCAAATTCATCTCTATTGACATAGATAAAGCCATAACGCTTGCTTATACCTTGATGTGTGCTTACAAGGTCAATTGCTGACCAAGGGCAATACCCTATTAAGTTTACCCCATCAGTAATTGCTAGCTTAGCTTGCTCTATATGCTTACGTAAGAAATCAATCCTGTAATCATCATTTACTACATCGCCTTCTTCTAATTTGTCATAGGCACCTAAGCCATTTTCTGTTACTAATAAAGGCAAATTATATCTTTCATTTAATTCTCGCAATGTACTGCGAAAACCTATTGGATCAATTTCCCATCCGAATTCTGTTTTTTCTAAATACGGATTAGAAACTCCTCTGTATACTCCAGGTTCTCCAATTGCAATTTGCTGATCTCCCGTTGAATTTTTATTAGAAGAGTCGTTCTTGCTTTCAGCTACAGTTGATGTTGAATAATAGTTAAAAGCTATAAAATCAGGCTTTCCATTTTTTAAGATTTCCATATCTCCTTCTTGAATGGTGGGTGTATATCCTTTCTCTTCCAAGTAGCTCCATGCTATATTATTGTATCGCCCAAATACAGCCGCATCTAAGTACAGCCAGTTGCGAATTGACGAGAAGTTTGAAGCAGCAATTACATCTTCAGGCTTAGAACTAGCGGGATAGACTGATATGATATTTGGCGCAGGACCAATTTTTGCATTTGGACACATTTCATGGCATAGCTTCATTGCTTTTGCCTGGGCCAAAAGCATGTGATGGTTTTGCTGATATAATTCTTTTTGTGGATTTTCTATTTTAGAATCAACAGTTCCAAGAACTGCTCCATATAAAATCATCATATTTTGTTCATTAATGGTTAGCCAGTATTTGACGCGATCGCCAAAATATTTAAATAAAGTTTTAGCATAGTTTTCGTAAGCATCTATCGTATCTCTATTTGACCAACCACCCTTTTCTTGCAATGCATATGGAAGATCAAAGTGGTACATAGTGACAATAGGTTCAATATTATGTGACAGCAATTCATTGATTAAATCGTTATAGAATGCAATACCTTTTTCATTTATTTCCCCTGTGCCTTTCGGATAAATTCTTGTCCATGCAATAGAAAAGCGATAAGCTTTAAGACCCATTTCTGCAAATAAAGCTATATCTTCTTTGTATCGATGATAATGATCGCTTGCTACTTTAAAATCTGATGTTCCTTCAGGATGCTTTCCCATATCAATGACAGAAGGTCCTTTTCCGTCTTCATCCCATGCCCCTTCTACTTGGTATGCTGATGTAGATGCTCCCCATAGAAAATCTTCTGGAAATGGCTTTAATTTTGAATGATTCATTGTAAGTCTCCTTTCTCAATATATATACAATAATCAGCTTTTCCAACTAATCTAAATCTTCCCCATTTGTTTCAATCACCTTTTTGTACCAATAGAAACTATCTTTCTTGCTTCTTTCTAATGTTCCATTTCCCAAATCATCACGATCAACATAAACAAATCCATACCTTTTCTTCATTTCTCCAGTTCCAGCAGAAACCAAGTCAATGCATCCCCACATCGTATATCCCATCAAATCAACACCATCAATATTTATAGCATCTCTCATTGATTTAATATTTTTGCGCAAATAATCGATACGGTAAGTATCATGTATGCTTCCATCTTCCTCTTTTTTATCATCCCATCCAATGCCATTTTCTACAATCCATAAAGGCTTATGGTAACGATCATATAAAGTATTTAATGCAATTCTTAAACATGCTGGATCAGTAGCCCATCCCCATGCATTTGTCTCTAAATATGGGTTTTTTACTCCCATCATAAAATTACCGCCGCTTTTAACAGCATCTTCATGTGTTGTGACTGTAATAGAACCATAACAAGAGAAACTTAAAAAATCGGCTGTATACTTTTCAATAAGCTCAAAATCTTCAGGTTCTGTATCCAGTACAATACCTTCTCTTTCATATTTTTTCAACCGATAAGCTGGATAATGTCCGCCTGTCTGTACATCTGAATAGAATAATGTTGTCTGAGTCATTTCCATAACCCTTAATTGGTCATTAGGATCACATGTATAGGCATAAATTGGCTGATACGCCAGCATTTGTCCTACTTTTATATTCTCATTAATTTCATGTGCAGCTTTCACAGCCTTTGCACTTGCTACAAATTGATTGTGAGCTGCTTGTGCTTTGTTTTGAGGTGACGGATCAGACAATCCACCTGCAACAAAAGGAGCGAACTCCATACAATTTATTTCATTAAATGTTAACCAGTACTTAACTTTTCCTTCATAATGTTTAAAAACTGTCTTTGCATAGTTTTCAAAAAAGTCTATACATTTTCTATTTGACCAGCCACCATATTTAATTGTTAATTGAAGAGGTGTCTCATAATGTGATAATGTTACCAGTGGTTCAATACCATATTTTGCACATTCATCAAAAACTGCGTCATAAAATTTCAAACCCTCTTTATTAGGCTCTGCATCATCGCCATTTGGGAAAATACGTGCCCAATTCATACTTAAACGAAAGGTCTTAAAGCCCATTTCGCCCATATATGCGATGTCTTCTTTATATCGATGATAAAAATCACTTGCAACATGGCTTGGATAGTATTCACCATCAATAACTGCAGGAATACAATCTTTAGGAAATTGTACATTCCCAAATGCAACCACTGAACCCGTTTCACCAGTTTTTATATTTTTATAAGTCACTCGGCGAGGAACCGTAATAGAACCTGCTGTCATGACGTCTGCCGTATTAACTCCTTTCCCTCCTTCATTCCATCCACCTTCATACTGATTGGCAGCAGTTGCACCGCCCCATAAAAAATCCTTAGGAAAACCTTCCATTATTATAATCCTCCCATCTTTTATTTTAAAGCACCAGCAGAGCTGGTGCTTCATTTTTTTAAGTCATTTTTTCTTATTCATATTTTGCTTCTTCTAAAGCAGCAGCTTTTTCTTTAGCCACTAATTGCCTTTCATAGATCTTAAAGAACGGATACCAAACAATTGCAGAAGGAATCAACATTAAATAATCCCAAATTGCATTTTGCCATCTTAATGTAGATAAATATGAATTAAAACCCATTGGAAGCAAAGCTGTAATAGGTATCCATGCAGGTTGTAAAAAACCAAATTTATACCCCAGATATGTGCAAAACATAACAACAGGAATATTCAATACATAAGGAATGCAAAGAATAGGATTGTACATGATCGGCATGCCAAATGTAACTGGTTCATTAATATTAAACCACCCAGGAACAGCAGCAATCTTTGAAACTGCACTGATTTGTTTCGATTTTGATTTTAATCCCATTAACACAAGAGGTAAAGTATTGCCTGTTCCACCAGCAATTGCTATAGCACCAAATAATACAACAGGATAGAATACTAATGGTTTACCAGCTTGATGTAATGCGGCATTTGAAGCTGCTGCCTGAATAAGCAGCGGAAAAACAATTGGTATTATAATCATTGTACCATGAATTCCAAAGCACCATAACAATGCGGCAAAAATGCCAAGTATAAACATACCTGGAACTGATGTTAAGGCATTTAAAGGAATCCCTAATACTTTCATAAATCCAGAAGGCACATTATAAGCTCCTCCAGTAGCTACTGAAACAATTGTAGACACTGCCAAGAAGAAAATGACACTAAATAATAATGGTATAATTGATGCAAAACCGTCTTGTAGGAATGGAGGTACAACATCTGGCATTTTTATACGAATATTTTTATCAGCACAGAATTTTTCAATGTGCACAGATATAAACACAACAGCAAAACCAATAAACATACCTTGTGCACCAAGATAAGTCATGTCAATGCCCGTAATTCCTTCTTTTGTTGTAATTAATGTCCCAGAAACCAATAAAAAACTTACCAATGCATCAACAGCATTCATTATAGGGGATTTCATTTTTAAATTTTTAGCATAATTATATGCCAGTATTGCAACAACCCACAGTGATAAAGAATTCATTGTGAATTGATACGGCAGATAGAGAATTGAATAAATTTTACTCTTTGTGCTAAAAAGGTTTAACATGCTTTCACTACCTACCGAAGAAATAATTTGGAATATAGCACCAACCATGATAATACCTATTAGCGACATCATGGCACCTTGTAATGCAGTTAAAAACTTATTTTTCCCTAGTTTTTGCCCAAAGTCCTGAAGTTTAATCATAAACTTGTTTTCTAATAAATGTTCCATTATACCACTCCCTTTTAAATAATTTATTTTTGCATTTGCAAAACTCTATACTGATTCAGCCTTGAGTTTTGCTTTATTTATAAGGGATTAACCTCCAATTTTGACATTTAATATATAATGTGTTATATTAACACATAGGAGACATAGGAGGTATCCTTATAAAGCAAGATTCTAATAACTATTTATTAGCAAAGTCTTCTTATTTAGTTCTCACCATTTTTCTTTTTTTATAAAAATTTAATTTTTGTGGCTTATCTTTTTCTTTTTTTACTTCAAATTTAATCTATTTTTTTGAGTATAGGTCTTTAGCTAACTTCATAATATTAGGGCAGTTCCCAACGGCATAATCAAATGATGGAATTGCAGCACATGGCAAACCGGTATTTTCTTTTATTTCTTGTAAACGATATGATACTTGAGGACCAACTAGAATTATATCATAATTTTGATATACATCTTGATACTCACCTAGTCCTACTGCTTTAATATCAAGTTCTTCCCCAGCCTGCTTCCAGTAGTTTTCCATCTTCTTCATTAAAATGCTTGTCGACATCCCGCCAGCGCATACAAGTAAAATTTTCATACTTATCTCCTCCTTTTCATTATTTTACTTAGCTTTTTGTAAAACCCCAAAATTATTGATTTTAAAGGGTTTTTTTATATATCAGCAGGATTTTCCTCCACTTTTGTTGAATTATATATTATACCAAATATTCATAATCCAACCAAAGCGAAAGGAGATCCTGCATGATAAAACAACTTCATTTTTCTGATTTTATTGATGATTTTCATAAATTTGTTGTTGTTCAAAAACCTCAGTTACTTGAGCTTCTTGACCAGTATATTAATATTTGTGAGTTAATCCCTGTAAATTGGTATTTTCACTATAATAAAGCTACTGGTCGCCCTCATGATAACTCTCTCAATTCAATTGTTTCCACCTTACTGCTGCAAAAGTTACTTTCTATACCAACTATTGATTTACTTATTACTTTTTTGTCCTTTTCAAAAGAACTCCGTGATTTTTGTGGGCTTAACACCGTTCCTGATGCTTCTTTTTACTCAAGGTTCAAACAGGATTACTGTGATGACATTGAAGCCTTCTTTCATAAGTTAGTCGATATTACTGAACCTATTTGTCAGGAAATTGGCCAAGCCCTTGAAAAAG
>Ga0207747_1000726_pt1 | contig 31748 bp, 30 predicted proteins | sample HigsolmetaGSP11D_FD_184839 | JGI IMG/M metagenome (GOLD analysis project Ga0207747, IMG submission 184839) | High solid enriched microbial communities from the Joint BioEnergy Institute, USA - SP1-1-D (SPAdes) | ecosystem: Engineered > Bioreactor > SSF (Solid state fermentation) > Aerobic >...
GGCCGCGGCGCACCCCGACATACCAGTCGTAGCGGTCCACCGTCGGGTCGCAGTGCCCGGGAACCAGGCGCAGCTTCTCCCCCAGCGCCGGCGCGGCGCCGTCCTCCACCAGGATCTTGCCGTGCTCGTCCGAGGCACCGGCATAGCGTAGGCCCGGCCGCTGCCAGACCAGCGGCAGGCCGGAATCCACCGCCACCGCCTTATGCCCGGCATCCACCACGGCGACGCCGGGGATCGCCCGGCTCATCACCGTCGCCAGCACGAAGAGCGCCTGGCGGAAGGGCGGCGGGTTCTCATTCCTCGCGTAGTCGGCATCCATGAAGGCGTAGGAGCCGGCCTGGATCTCGGTGAAAACGCCGCTTGCCGCCTCCAGCGGGAAGGTGCCGGTCCCGGCGCCACCGACGATCGGGCAGTCCAGCCCGCGCTGGCGGAGCTGCTCCACGGTGCGGCGGGTCATCGCCGCGGCCTCGCCGATGGCGGCCTCGCGCTCCGCCGGCGTCCGCTTGTGCTGGGCGCTGCCGTGATAGGCCTGCAAGCCGCCGAAGCGCAGATGCCGGCTGGCGGCGATGCGCTCAGCCAGGGCGACGGCGGGCGGGCCGGGCTCGATGCCGCAGCGGGCGGCGCCGACATCGATCTCGACCAGCACGGAGAGGCGGGTGCCGGCGGCCTCGGCAGCGGCTTCGATCATCGCCACCTGCTCGGCATCGTCGGCGCAGATTGCCACGGTGCTGATGCGGGAGAGCGCCGCCAGCCGGGCCAGTTTGCGGGCGCCCACCACCTCGTTGCTCACCAGGATGTCGGGGATGCCGCCCCAGGCCAGGACCTCGGCTTCCGCCACCTTCTGCACGCATTGCCCGACCGCGCCGCGCGCCATCTGCAACCGGGCGATGACCGGCGACTTGTGCGTCTTGGCATGGGCGCGGAGCTTCGCCCCGGTCGGCGCCAGCAAGGCCGCCATGGCATCCAGATTGGCCTCGAAGGCATCAAGGTCGAGCAGGAGGGCAGGGGTATCCACCTCCTCCTCGCGCATGCCGGGTTCGGCGGGCGGCGGCTGCAGCATCGCGGATCGTCCCTTGTGGAGTCCGATGCACGCTAAGCCACGCGCCGGCGGCGGCAAGCCCCCGGAGGCCGGAGGCGGCATTCCGGATTGCGTTTCGGCGACTATCGTCCTGGTTGTGTCGCAACGATCATCGTTGCAGGATGCAACCGAAAGCCGGCAGGGGAGTCCGGCAGCAACCGGAGAGACGTCCGATGCGGAGGTGGCAAAAGCTGCTGCTGGTGACCGTCCTCGCGGCGGGCCTTGCCTCGCCCGCCGCCGCCCAGAGCCAGGGGCAGGGCCGGACGGAGCGGCAGCGGCTGGTCGAGCGCGGCGCCTATCTCGTTACCTCCATCGCCGCCTGCGGCAATTGCCACACGCCGAAGGGCCCGCAGGGCGAGTTGCCCGGCATGGAACTGGCCGGCGGCATGGTGATCGAGGAGCCCGGCCTGTTCCGCGCCGTCAGCCCCAACATCACTCCGGATCCCGAGACCGGCATCGGCCGCTGGACCGATGCCCAGATCGCCACCGCGATCCGCGAAGGCAAGCGGCCGGACGGGAGCCTCATCGGGCCTCCCATGCCGATCGAGCTGTATCGCGGCATCTCGGACCGCGACCTCGCCGCCATGGTCGCCTATCTGCGCAGCGTGCCGCCGGTGCGGAACGCGGTCGAGCGGTCCCGCTACGACATCCCGTTGCCGTCCAGCTATGGCCCACCGGTCGGCCGCGTTTCCGGCCCGCCGAAGGGGGATCCAGTGGCGCGGGGCGCCTATCTTGCCGGGCCGCTCGGCCATTGCATCGAATGCCACACGCCGATGGGGCCGGGCGGGCGGCGCGACTGGTCCCGCACCGGCGCCGGCGGGACGCAGATGAGCGGCCCCATGGGCCCCATCCTGCCGCCCAACATCACGCCGAGCAGGAGCGCCGGCATCGGCGCCTGGACCGATGCGCAGATCATCCGCGCCGTGACGCAGGGCATCTCGGCCGACGGACACCGGCTCTCGCCGCCCATGGCCTTTGCCTACTATGCCCGGATGCGGCCGAAGGATTTGCAGGATCTGGTGGCCTATCTGCGGTCGCTGCCAGCGCAGGATTGAACCACCAGGCCGGGCCAGCGGCGGGACCAGCCCTTTTCCGTCAGGCGCCGCTCGAAGACCTCGCGCTTCGCCGGATCCGCGGCGAAGCCGGGGGTCGGGCGGACCACCAGCGCCAGAAGATCCTCGAATCCCCAGGGCGCCGCCACTTCCACTCCCTTGGGGCCGAGCCGCGCCGCGATGGCCGTTGCCGTTTCCGGCCAATGGGCGATGGCGTCCAGCGTGCCGGCATAGGGCAGGTCGCCGTTCCGCGCCGCCATGCGCGCCTGGTTGCGCACCGACCAGGGCAGGCCCGGGCATGCGGCATGCAGCCGGGCCTCGGCCGCCGCATCCGCCTCCGAATCGAGTCGCTCCAGGTCGAACCAGGCGACATCCACATCGCCCGGCGGGTTGCTGCCGAAGGGCAGGCCGCAGAGCGCATCCCAGACCGCATTGCGGATGAAGCCGGCGCCGATCCAGGCATCCGGCAGGCCGAGCGCCGCCACCGCCTCCAGCGGCCGGCGCAATGCCGGGGTGGCCTCCAGCAGCGCGGCGATCCCGGCGGCGTCCCGGATCATCGGGCAAACCGCTCCCATCCGCGGCAGGACGGCTTTCGGATGGCAGGGCCGCGTGCTAGGCGGCGGGCCCTTCGCTGCCCCGCATCATGAAAGGTCCCGCGCATGTCCGACCTGCCGCCCTCCAATCCCCCCGCCGGCGCGGCCCAGCAGGGCCCTCTGATGCTGAACCTGCAATACACCAAGGACCTGTCCTTCGAGGTGCCGGGGGCGCCGGAAATCTTCACCACGCTGCGCGAGCAGCCGCGCGTTGATCTCCAGCTCGACGTGCAGGCCCGGCCCCTGCAGGACGGCGGCAATGTCTATGAGGTGACGCTGCAGATTCGCGCCGATGCCGTGACCGGGGGTCAGAATGGCCAGCCGGGCCAGACCTGCTTCATCGCCGAACTGGTCTACTGCGGCATCTTCACCGTGAACGTCCCGCCGGAGCATCTGGAGCCGATTCTGCTGGTCGAGTGCCCGCGCCTGCTCTTCCCCTTCGCCCGCAACATCCTGGCCGATGTCACCCGCGACGGTGGCTTCCCGCCGGTGCTGCTGGCGCCGATCGACTTCGTCGCGCTCTGGCAGTCCCGCCGCGGCCAGGCGGAGACCGTCGGGACCGCCTGACGGCAACGGGCGGGGACGCCCCCGCCTGCATGGTTGCATGGACTCTCATGAGGATGCGTCCCGGTGGCCGGCGCATCCGTTGGTTGCTTCGGCAATTATTTCTACACCAAAAACTTGAAGCAACGGCCGGTTAGGATTTAGGTTCATCACGCAATCGCGATGAGCCTTGTCCCGGTGTTGCCCCCGCCTGCCATCTCGCCTGCCCTGGTGCTGCCCTTCCCGTCGGTCGCGCGGCCCGGCCTGGCCGGGCGTCCACCGGCCAGGATCCTGCTCTCGCCGCCGCATCTCACCGGCAGCGAGATGGCAGCCTTGCAGGCGACCCTGGATTCCGGCTGGATCGCTCCGGCCGGCCCCATGCCGGCAGCCTTTGAGGCGGCGCTGTCGGAGGCAACCGGCTTCCCGCATGTCCTTGCCACCGCCTCCGGCACGGCGGCGCTGCACCTTGGCTATCACTGCCTGGGGCTGGAGCCGGGAGACGAGGTCTGGACCGTCACCCTGACCTTCATCGCTACCATCGCCCCTGCGGTGCAGATGGGCGCCCGGCCCCGCTTCCTGGATGTGGACCGGGAGAGCTGGACCCTCGATCCTGGCCTTCTGGAGCGCGAATTGGCCCGCGCCGCCCGCCGCGGCCGGCTGCCGCGCGTGGTGGTGCCGGTGGACCTGTTCGGCCAGCCCTGCGACCTGCGGACCATCACCGCCCTCTGCGACCGCTGGGGCGTGCCGGTGCTCTGCGACAGCGCCGAAGCGCTGGGGGCGATGCAGCGCGGCCGCCATGCCGGACGCGGAGCCCGGCTGGCCGCCTTCAGCTTCAACGGCAACAAGATCATCACCGCCGGGGGCGGCGGCGCCCTGGCCGCCGAGGACCCGGCCTTGATCACCCGCGCCCGCCACCTGGCCACCCAGGCCAAGGAGCCGGCGGCGCACTACCAGCACGAGATGACCGGCTTCTCCTACGGCCTCTCCTCCGTCCTGGCCGCCATCGGCCTGGCGCAGCTCGGCGCGCTGGAAGCGCGGGTGGCAGCGCGGCGGGACATCTTCGCCCGCTATGTCGCGGGGCTTGGCAGCCTGCCGGGCGTCTCCTTCATGCCGGAGCAGGCCTGGGGCCGCAGCACCCGCTGGCTCTCCGTGGTACTGTTCGATACCTCCCGCGGCGCCCCGGACCGGGAGGCGGTGCGGCAGGCCCTGGCCAAGGCCGGGATCGAAAGCCGCCCCGTCTGGAAGCCCCTGCACCTGCAGCCGGCTTTCCGCGGCGCCCCTTACGCCGGTGGCACCGTGGCGGCAGAGCTCTTCGAGCGTGGCCTCTGCCTTCCCTCCGGGAGTGGCATGACTCCCGCGGAGCAGCAGCAGGTCATCGACATCATCCGGAACTGCTGCGGAGCGTGATGCGGAGTCTGCGCATCCTCTACCTGCACCAGCATTTCTCCACGCCGGAGGGCGCCACCGGGACACGTAGCTTCGCCCTGGCCCGGGCGCTGGCGGCGCGCGGCCATGCCGTGACGCTCGCCTGCGGCCAGTATGCAGGGGCGGCGACCGGCCTCTCCGGCCCCTTCCGCCGGGGTCGGCGGGAGGGGCAGGTTGGCCCCGTCCAGGTGGTGGAATTCGCCATCCCCTGCGGCAATGCCCAGGGCCTCGCCGCCCGAGGCGCCGCCTTCCTGCGCTACGCGGCGCAAGCCACCAAGCTTGCCCTCACCGGCCCCTGGGATGTGGCGGTGGCCAGTTCCACGCCGCTGACCGTGGCCCTGCCCGCCCTGGCCGCGCGCCGGCTGCGCGGCCTGCCCTTCGTTTTCGAGATCCGCGACCCCTGGCCGGAACTGCCCCGCGCCATGGGCATCGGCTCCCCGCCGCTCTGGGCCGCGATGGACCGGCTGGCGGATGCTGCCTGCCGCCGCGCCGCCGCCGTGGTGGCGCTCTCCGAGGGGATGGGGGAGACGGCAGTCGCGCATGGCGCCAGTCCGGCCATGGTGCATGTCGTGCCGAACGGTGCCGATCTCGACCTGTTCGGCCCGCAGGTCCCGCCCTGGCGGCCGGCGGAGGCGGCTTCGCATGAGGCCTTGGCGGTCTATGCCGGCGCGCATGGCCGTGCCAACGGGCTGGACCAATTGCTGGATGCCGCTGCCTGGCTGCGGGCGCGGCGGGTTCCGCTGCGCCTGCTGCTGGTTGGGGAGGGTGGGGAGAAGCCGCGCCTCATGGCCCGCGCGGCGGCGGAGGGGCTGGACAAAGTCACCTTCCTCGACCCGCTGCCGAAGCCGCGCCTGGCCGGTCTGCTGGCCGGCAGCCAGATCGGCGTGCAATGCCTGGCGCCGGTGCCGGAATTTGCCGAATGGACGGCGCCGAACAAGCTGATGGACTACCTGGCCGCCGGCCTGCCCGTGGTGGCCAATCTCCCCGGCCGCGCCGCCCGCCTGCTGGCCGACGGCCCCTGCGGCATCGCCACGCCACCCGGTGACGCCGCCGCGCTGGGTGAGGCCCTGGCCGCCCTCGCCACCGACCCGGCCCGCCGCGCCGCGCTGGGCCGGGCGGCGCGGGTCCAGGCGGTCCGCCGCTGGGATCGCCGGCTGCTGGCCGCCCACTTCTGCGCCGTGGTCGAATCCGCCGCCCGCCCGGCCGGCGCGACTGCCCTCGCCCCGGTATGAGCGCATCCCTGCCCGAACTGCACCTCGTCGCCGCAGCGCGTCCCAACCTGCCGAAGCTCGCCGCCCTCTGGCATGCACTGGCGGAGGATGGGCCGCGCGGCCTGCGCCCTGTCCTGCTCCATACCGGGCAGCACCATGACCCGGCCCTGTTCGGCGGCCATCTCGCCGATCTCGGCCTGCCGGTGCCGGAGATCGCGCTCGGCATCGGCGGCGGCACCCATGCCGAACTGACCGGCCGCAGCATGATCGCCGCCGAGGCCGCCTGGCGCACCCGCCGCCCTGCCCTGGTGGTGGTGGCCGGGGATGTGGACGGCAGCCTCGCCGCGGCGCTGGCCGCCCGCAAGCTCGGCCTGCCCGTCGCGCATCTGGAGGCTGGCCTCCGCTGCGACGACGCCGACATGCCGGAGGAGATCAACCGCCGCGCCATCGACGCCATCGCCACCCTGCTCTGGGCGCCAGACGACGGCAGTGCCGCCCGCCTTCTGGCTGAGGGCCACCCACCCGCCCGGCTGCGCGCCGTCGGCAATGCGATGGTGGACACGCTGCTGCGCAACCTGCCCGCCGCCCGCGCCCGCCCGCTGCCGGAGGGGCTTTCCCCCGGCGCCTATGGCGTCGTCACCCTGCACCGCGCCGCCAACGTGGACGACCCGGCCGCCTTCGCCCGCCTGTTGCGCGGGCTGGAACAGGCCGCGACGCTGCTGCCCCTGGTCTGGCCGCTGCATCCGCGCGCCCGGGCGCGGCTTGCCGCGCATGGGCTGGAGGTGCCGGCGGGCATCCGGCTGCTGCCGCCGCTCTGCTATCTCGATTTCCTCGGCCTTCTGGCCCGCGCCCGTCTGGTGGCCAGCGACAGCGGCGGGGTGCAGGAGGAGGCGACGGCCCTCGACCTCCCCTGCCTCACCCTGCGCCCGAGCACGGAACGGCCTGTGACGCTGGAATCCGGCTCCAGCCGCCTGGTCCCGCCCGAGTCGCTGGCCGATGCGGTGCGCCAGGTGCAGGCTGGCGCCTGGCCGCATGCCCGGCCGATCCCGCTCTGGGACGGGCGGGCGGGGGCGCGGATGGTGGCGCATCTGGCAGAATTCCTCGGCCTCGCGTCGTGACTGCCGCCCCTCTCGTCCTCCTCCTCTCCGCGGCGCATCCGCCGGATGACATCCGGGTGGTGCGCAAGGAGGGCGCGGCACTGGCCGCCGCCGGCTGGCGAGTGCGGCACCTGGCTCCCGGCCAGCCCACCGCGCCGCGCGCCGTCGAGGGCGTCGCCATCGAAACCTATCCCCGCCGCCCCGGCTGGCTCGGCCGGCTGTGCGGCCTGCCCGCCCTGGTCCGGCGGGCCGCCCGAAGCGGCGCGGCGGTGCTCCATGCCAGCGAGCCGGATGCCTGGATCGTAGCCCTGCTCGCCGCCCGGTGGTGCGGCGCGCGGGTGGTGATCGACGTGCATGAGCACTATCCGAGCCGCCTGGACTCCCGCCTGCCCGCCCCGCTGCGGCCGCTCGCCCGCGCCGCGCTGCGCGGCTTCTGCCGGCTGGCCGGCCGCGCCGCCGATGCGGTGGTGGTGGCGAAGGACGGGCTGGATGCCGATTTCGCCGCGCCCGGCCGCACCATCCCGGTGCGCAACTACGCGCAGCCGGTGCCGGTCGCGCCGCGCATCCATGGGCCCGGCCCGCTCACCCTGGTCCATGCCGGTGCCCTCACCCGTGCCCGCGGCTGGCCGCAGATGCTGGAAGCGCTGGCACTCTCGCCGCCTGGCACGCGCCTCCGCCTGATCGGCCGCTTCACCGATGGCAGCGGGCCGGAATTCCAGGCCCGCGCCGCCGAACTCGGCCTGGCTGACCGAATCGAGGCTCTGCCCTGGATGCCGCATGCCGAGGCCCTGGCGCGGATCGCGGAAGGCGATACCGGCCTGGTCCTGTTCCAGCCGGGGGAGGAGAACCACCGCCTCGCCCTCCCCCACAAGCTGTTCGACTGCATGCTGGCCGGCCTGCCTGTTATCGCCCCGGAGTTCGCCGAGGAGGTGGCGGCGGTGGTGCGGGAGGCCGGCTGCGGGCTGCTGGTGGATGCCGCCTCCCCCGCCGCCATAGCTGCCGCCGTCGCCGCGCTCGCCGACCCGGCCCGCCGCGCGGCGCTGGGTGCGGCAGGCCGACAGGCCGTCCTCACCCGCTTCGGCTGGGAGCAGGAGGCGGCGCGGCTGGTCGGGCTCTACCGGCGGCTGGCGCCGCTGCCGGAGTCTGGCCCCGGCGCCGCCGGCAGCCTATAGCGGCGGAATGGCCCGCCGCGCGCCGCACCGCATTCTGTTGAACCTGCTGCTCGACAGCCTCCTCGCCGCCCTGGCCCTGCCGGCGGCGATGCTGCTGGACGCCCCCGCCTCCTGGCCGCCCGAGTCCTGGTGGTACGGCGCCATCCCCGGCGCCATGGCGGCGCTGCTGGCCGCCGGCCTGCCGGTGCGCCTGCCGCAGCAATACTGGCGCTATGCCGGGCTGAAGGACCTCCTCGGCATCGCCGGCGCCGCGCTGCTGGCGGCGCTGCTGTTCTGGGGCGGGCTGCATGCGCTTTCCGCCTGGCACCCGGCCAATCCGGCCTTCCCGGTAATCCATGCCCTGGTGCTGGGTGTGCTGCTCGGCGCGCCGCGGGTGGCGGGGCGCATCCACCATTCCCGCCCCGGCCCGGACAACGGCGTGGCGCCGCAGCCGGTGCTGCTGGTCGGTGCCGGCGACGGAGCCGACCTTTTCATCCGGGCCTTGGCGGCGGAGCGGAACCCGGGCTACCGCGTGGTCGGCATCCTCTCCATGCGCTCCCGCCAGGCGGGGCGGCGGATCCAGGGCCACCCGATCCTCGGCACGGTGGACGACATCGCTCTGGTGCTGGAACGGATGCGGGCGGAGGGGCGCCTGCCCGCCCTGATCGTGCTGGCCACCCGGCATGTGCAGGGCCTCGCGCTGGAGCGGCTGCTGGATGCCGCCGACCGTCATGGCGTGCCGGTGCGGCGTACCCCCTCCGTCACCGCCCTCGACCCCGCGGCGCAGCGCCGGGGGGATCTGCTGGAGGCCGGGGAGGCCCCCCGCCTGCAGCTCCGCCCGGTGGCGATTGAGGAATTGCTCGACCGCCCGCAGGTGCCGCTGGACCGGGAGGGCATGGCACGCCTGATCCAGGGCCGCCGCGTGCTGGTGACCGGCGCCGGCGGCACCATCGGCGGGGAGCTGGCCCGGCAGGTTGCCGCGCTCGGCCCGGCGCAGCTCGCCCTGCTGGATCACGGGGAATACGCCCTCTACGAGATCGACCTGGAACTGCGGGAACGGCACCCGGACGTGCCCCGTCGCGCCGTCCTGGCCGATATCCGCGACGAGCCCCGCATCCGCCGCCTGCTCGACGAGATCCGGCCGGAACTCGTCTTCCACGCCGCGGCGCTGAAGCATGTGCCGATGGTCGAGAACGACCCGCTGGAGGGATTGCTGACCAATGCCCTCGGCACCCGTATCGTCGCCGATGCGGCGCGCGCGATGGGCTGCCGCGCCATGGTCTTCATCTCCACCGACAAGGCGGTAAACCCGACCAGCGTGATGGGCGCCAGCAAGCGCCTGGCAGAGATGTACTGCCAAGCGCTGGAGCGGGAGGCGCGGCAGGCCGGGGGCGGGATGCGTTGCGTCACCGTGCGCTTCGGCAATGTGCTGGGCAGCACCGGCAGCGTCGTGCCGCTGTTCCGCCGCCAATTGGAGCGCGGTGGGCCGCTGACCGTGACCCACCCCGACATGCGCCGCTATTTCATGACGGTGCGGGAGGCGGTGGGGCTGGTGCTCCAGGCCAGCGTCATCGGCGCCGAGGACCGTGCCGACCAGCCGCCGGAACTGGCCGAGGGCGGCATCTTCGTCCTCGACATGGGTAAGCCGGTGAAGATCGTGGATCTGGCCCGGCGCATGATCCGCCTCGCCGGGCTGCGGCCGGATCAGGATGTGGAGATCCGCTTCACCGGCCTGCGCCCCGGCGAGAAGCTGTACGAGGAATTGTTCCACGGCCAGGAGCCGCCGCGCCCGACCGCCTTCCCCGGCCTGCTGGTGGCGACGCCGCGCACCGCCGACCCGGCCCTGGTCGGCCGCGCCATCGACGAGATCGCCGCCGCCTGCCGCGCCGGCCATCTGCATCAGGCGCTGGCGCAGCTCTCCCGGCTGGTGCCGGAATTCGATCATAACACGGAAGCGGCGGAGCCGCGGGCGGCGCGGTAGGGCCTCTCCGTCCAGGCTCGCCCGCCGTGTTGCACGGCGACAGAAGCGGTGATTTTACCCCCCGCCGAGCCGGCGCTAATCCGGCCGCCGAGTTGCAGCGAGTATCCGTCCGTATGAACGCCACCGACCGCCCCGCCGCCCCCATCGCCTTCTTCGACATGAAGGCGCAACAGGCGCTGATCCGGGCCGAGATCGATGCCGGCATCGCCCGCGTCCTCGACCATGGCCGCTTCATTCAGGGACCCGAGGTGGATGAGCTGGAGGCGAAGCTCGCCGAATTCTGCGGCGCGAAGCATGCGGTCGGTGTCTCCTCCGGCACCGATGCCTTGCAAATCGCCATGATGGCGGAGGGCATCGGGCCGGGCGACGCGGTCTTCCTGCCCGCCTTCACCTATACCGCGACGGCGGAAGTGCCGCTGGTCCTCGGCGCCACACCGGTCTTCGTGGATGTGGAGGAAGGCAGCTTCAACATCGACCTCGCCGACCTCGCCCGCCGCATCGCCCTGGTGGAGAAGGAGGGCCGGCTGCGGCCGCGGGCCGTGATCGGCGTGGACCTCTATGGCCTGCCCGCGAACTGGCCGGCGATCCAGGACCTCTGCGCCGCCAAGGGGATGTTCGCGCTGGACGACGCGGCGCAGGCCTTCGGCGCATCCCTGCATGGCAGGCGGCTCGGCACCTGGGCGCAGGCAACGGCATGCAGCTTCTATCCGACCAAGACGCTCGGCTGCTACGGCGATGGCGGCGCCATCCTTACCGATGATGCGGACCGGGCGGAGCTCTACCGCTCCCTCCGCACCCATGGCGAGGGCAGGACACGCTACGAGGTGCTGCGCACCGGCATGAATGGCCGGCTTGACAGCATCCAGGCCGCCATCCTCCTGGCAAAGCTGCCTCTGCTGGAGGCGGAGCTGAAGGCGCGCCGCCAGGTCGCGGCCTGGTATGCGGAGCGGCTGGCCCCGCCCGTCCTCACCCCGCAGGGCTTCACCGGGGCGGAGAGCGCCTGGGGCATCTACACCATCCGCTTGCCCGATGCCGCAACGCGGGGGCGGGTGCAGGCCTCGATGCAGGCGGCGGGCGTGCCCTCGGCCATCTATTACCCGAAGCCGCTCCACCTGCAGCCCGCCTATGCCGCGGCGCACCGGGCCGCCGTGGCCGGGGGGCCGCCGCCCCTGCCGGTGAGCGAGGCGCTGTGCGAGCGCGTGCTCTCCCTTCCCATGCACCCCTACCTGACTGAGGAACAGGCCGGGCGAGTCTGCGCCGCGGTCATGGCCGGGATGTAATCTCGGACATCTTTACGATCCTTGTTGAACCGGGACCCTCCGGCGCGTTTCCATGCGCCAAGCTTCCAGAAGCGGAAGCCCTTACGGAGGGTCCCGGCATGCGCCGACGCTCCCTGCTGGCCGCGGCGGGTGCCGCGACACTCCTGCCACGACTCGGCGGTCGCACGGCAGAGGCATCCGGCGAGCCTGTGGATGTCCTGCTGGTGATGGCGGTGGATGTCTCCCGCTCGGTGGATGAGGACGAGGCGCGGCTACAGCGCCAGGGCTATCGCAGCGCCGTCACCGACCCGGCAGTGCTGGAGGCGATCCGCGGCGGCGTGACCGGCTCCATCGCCATCGCCTATGTCGAATGGGCGGGCGCCGAGTACCAGCGCCTGGTCCTGCCCTGGACGCGCATCGCCAGCCAAGCAGACGCCGAGGACTGGGCCAGGCGGTTGGATGAGGCGCCGCGCGCCTCACTTTCCTGGACCTCGATCTCCGGCGGAATCGACTTCGCCCGCGACGTGCTGGCCGAGGCGCCCTTCGAGGCCAGCCGCCGGGTCATCGACGTCTCCGGCGACGGGGTGAACAACAGCGGCGGCCCGGCCGAGGCGGCACGCGACCGGGCGGTGGCCGAGGGCATCGTTGTCAATGGCTTGCCGATCGTCAACGACCGCCCGACCTTCGGCCGGCCGCCCCCCCTGCCGCTGGACGAATATTATCGGGAGAGCGTGATCGGCGGGCCCGGCGCCTTCGTCATCGTCGCCGAGGATTTCGAGAGCTTCGGCAATGCGTTGAAGCGCAAGCTGATCCGCGAGATCGCCGGCCTGTCCGGACCGGTGGTCGGCTGAGCGGCCGACTCCCCGGCGCGCTCCAATCAATGGAGAATCGGCACAGGCGGCGTCGCGCGCTGGACCCAGGTTCGCGGCACTGCTGTCGCTGACCCTGGCGACGCGCCCCCGCTCCGGTTCGGCGGTCGCGCGGCCGTCACCGGCGCCATTGAAACTGGCGCCACCGCCGATCACCGGCAGGTTGACCGTCCGGCCGCCCGAAGAAGCCCCCGCCTCAGCGCTCCACATCCTCGATGGACAGGCCGAAGGCGGCGACGCCTTCGGCGATCAGGTCGCCCACCATGTCCATGTTGAGCAGATAGCTGGCGGCGTCCTGGCCCTCATTCCGCTCGGCGGCCAGGCGGACGGCATCAGACCAGTCCTCCGGCCCGTAATCGCCGCGGCCGACCCAGGCCAGCGCGATCAGGGCGGCCTGCTCGTCCTCGTTCAGGTCGTCGATGAATTCCCGCAGGGCATCGTCCGTCAGGTCGCTCGGCCGCTCCCGGAGGAAGCCGGCCTCGCTGGTGGTGTCCCCATCCTCGCCGTCGTCGAGATCGCTTTCCTCGGTGCCCTGGATGGCGCGGGCGAGGTCCACCACCGTCGCCACCGTCTCCAGGCTGATCCCGAGATCCACCTCGTCGTCGTCAGTGTCCGCCATGCCTTCGCTACCCTCCGGACCACCGGGTAAGGCTCGAGAAGGCCAAGGGTTCCACCCCCCGTTACAGGAAGGCCCCGGCCCCGCAGGCCCTGGACAATTGGGCATGCGGCGGGGCCGGCCTGCAAGCCACCGAGATTTGAGCTTCCCGGAAACCGGCCGCGGACCGGCGCTGCCCGGCGCCGGTCCCGGTCACGCGGCCCGCAGCGGCGGGATCAGCGCCGGCGCAGCGCCCGCAGGTCGCGCACCGCGCCGCGCGCGGCGCTGGTGGCCAGGGCGCCATAGGCCTGCAGCGCCGCCGAGACCTGCCGCTTGCGCGGCGTCGCCGGCTGCCAGGCGGCATCGCCGCGCGCCTCCATGGCGGCGCGGCGGCGGGCCAGTTCCTCCTCCGCCACCGCCAGATGGATGCGGCGGTTCGGAATGTCGATCTCGATCCGGTCGCCGTCCTCGACCAAGCCGATCAGGCCGCCCTCCGCCGCCTCCGGCGAGACATGGCCGATGGAGAGGCCGGAGGAGCCGCCGGAGAAGCGGCCATCCGTCACCAGGGCGCAGAGCTTCCCCAGGCCCTTCGACTTCAGATAGCTGGTCGGGTACAGCATCTCCTGCATCCCCGGCCCGCCGCGCGGCCCCTCATAGCGGACAATCACCACATCGCCGGGCTTCACCGCGCCGCCCAGGATGCCCTCCACCGCCGCGTCCTGGCTCTCGAAGATCCGCGCCGGGCCGGAGAAGGTGAGGATGCTGGCATCCACGCCGGCCGTCTTCACGATGCAGCCATCCTCGGCGAGGTTGCCGTAGAGCACCGCGAGGCCGCCATCGGCGGAGAAGGGATGCGCCGTGTCGCGGATCACGCCCTTCTCCCGGTCCAGGTCCAGGCTGTCCCAGCGGCGGTCCTGGCTGAAGGCCACGGTGGTCGGCACCCCGCCCGGCGCGGCGCGGTAGAAGCTGTGCACCGCCTCATTGGTTGTGCGCCGGACATCCCATTCCGCCAGCGCCTCGGCCAGGGTCGGGGAATCCACGCGGCTGACGGAGGTGTCCAGCAGCCCGGCCCGGTCCAGCTCTCCCAGGATGCCCATGATGCCGCCGGCGCGGTGGACATCCTCGACATGCACATTGGCGACCGAGGGCGCCACCTTGCACAGCACCGGCACGCGGCGGGAGAGGCGATCAATGTCCTTCATGGTGAAGGGCACGCCGCCTTCGTTCGCCGCGGCCAGCAGGTGCAGCACCGTGTTGGTGGAGCCGCCCATGGCGATGTCGAGCGTCATCGCATTCTCGAAGGCGGCGAAGGTCGCGATGCTGCGGGGCAGGACGGAGGCATCGTCCGTCTCGTAATAGCGGCGGGTGATCTCGACGATCTTCCGCCCGGCTTCCAGGAACAGCCGCTTGCGGTCGGCATGGGTGGCGACCACCGTGCCATTGCCCGGCAGGGCCAGGCCCAGCGCCTCGGTCAGGCAGTTCATGGAATTGGCGGTGAACATGCCGGAGCAGGAGCCGCAGGTCGGGCAGGCCGACCGCTCGATCACCTGCACCTCCGTCTCCGTCACCGTGTCGTCGGCGGCGGCCACCATGGCGTCGATCAGGTCCACGCTGCGCTTCTCGCCACGGTGGACCACCTTGCCGGCTTCCATCGGACCGCCGGAGACGAAGATGGTCGGGATGTTCAGCCGCATGGCGGCCATCAGCATGCCCGGCGTGATCTTGTCGCAGTTCGAGATGCAGACCATGGCATCGGCGCAGTGCGCGTTGACCATGTACTCGACACTGTCGGCGATCAGTTCCCGCGACGGCAGGCTGTAGAGCATCCCGTCATGCCCCATGGCGATGCCGTCATCCACCGCGATGGTGTTGAATTCCTTGGCGACGCCACCGGCGGCCTCGATCTCCCGCGCGACGAGCTGGCCGAGATCCTTCAGATGGACATGGCCGGGGACGAATTGGGTGAAGCTGTTCACCACGGCGATGATCGGCTTGCCGAAATCGCCGTCCTTCATGCCGGTGGCGCGCCAGAGGCCGCGAGCGCCGGCCATGTTGCGGCCATGGGTGGTGGTGCGGGAGCGATAGGCGGGCATGCGGGGGTCCCGGAAGAAAGTTGCGTCCGGCCCCGGCCACGCTTCACGCTTCGGACAGGGCGATGCCGAAGTCTAGCGCCTCCGTTGCCGGGCGACCACCCTCGCCCCCTCGGGGCGCCCCTGATCGCCCGCCGGGCCGCTCAGACCCGCATCGGCATCAGGACGAAGAGCGCCTCCGGCTTGTCCTTGTCCTGCACCACGGTCGGGGCGGAGCCGTCGGCGAATTTGAACAGCACCGTCTCGCCGATCTGGTCGGTGATGTCGTTCAGGTAGCGGGCCTGGAAGCCGATCTCGAGCGGCGCGGCTTCATAATTGACGACCTCCGAATCCAGTTCCTCCTGCGCCTGTCCCTGCTCGGCGCTGCTGGCGGAGAGCAGAAGGTGGTTCCGGTCCAGGCTGAGCTTCACCGGGCGGGACCGCTCGGTGCTGATGGCGGCAACGCGGCTGACGGCCTCGGCGAAGGCCTTCTTGTCCACCTGGAGGATCTTGTCGTTGCCGCGCGGGATCACGCGCTCATATTCCGGGAAGGTGCCGTCGATCAGCTTGCTGGTCAGCTGTACCGTGCCGATGTCGAAGCGGATCTTGGTGTCGGAGAGGCGGATGGCGATCTCGTCCTGCGTCTCCTCCGCCAGCTTGCGCAGCTCGTTCACCGTCTTGCGGGGGATGATGACGCCAGGCATGCCGGCGGCGCCGTCGGGCAGCGGCTCCTCGACCCGCGCCAGGCGGTGGCCGTCCGTCGCCACGGCGCGCAGCACCTGGCCATCCTCGGTTTCGGTCGCGTGCAGGAAGATGCCGTTCAGGTAGTAGCGCGTCTCCTCCGTGCTGATGGCGAAGCGGGTGCGGTCCACCAACTCCCGCAACTGCCCGGCGGGGAGGGAGAATTGGTGCGGCAGCTTGCCCTCGGTCATGGAGGGGAAATCCTCCACCGGCAGCACGGCCAGGTCGGTGTTGAAGCGCCCGGCGCGGAGCTTCAGCGGCGCGTCCCCGCCGGCATGGTCCAGCTCCACCCTGGCGCCCTCGGGCAGCTTGCGGACGATCTCGTAGAGGGTCGCCGCCGGGGCAGTGGTGCGGCCAGGGCGGGCCACCTGCACGCCCGGCACTTCCTCGACCACCGCGATCTCCATATCGGTCGCGGTCAGGCGCAGGGTGCCGTCCTGCGCGGCCAGCAGCACATTGGCCAGGATGGGGATGGTGTTGCGGCGTTCCACCACGCTCTGCACATGCGCGAGCGCCTTGAGCAGGATCGCCCTTTCGACCGTGAACTTCATGCCACCCAGGTCCCCCCGGCCTTCGCGCCGTATCGTTTCGCTGCCCTGCCCCGCCCGCCAGGCCCTCCCCCAGGGCGTGGCCGGCAGGCCAAGGGGGCACATATCCTATCAGCGCGGAGTCGCAAGGGTAAGGTAGGGTTTTCGCGGCTTCCGACCAAGCCCCAGCATGCGGAAGGCCGGATCGACCTCAGCTTTCCAGCATCTTCCGCAGCAGGGCCACATCCTCGGCGAAGCTCGGGTCCTGGGTCATCAGCTCGGCAACGCGGGAGACGGCGTGCATGACCGTGGTGTGGTCGCGGTTGCCGAAGCGGCGGCCGATCTCCGGCAGGGAACGCTGGGTGAGCTGCTTGGCCAGGTACATCGCCACCTGCCGCGGCCGCGCCACGTTGCGGGCCCGGCGAGCGGAGGACATGTCGGTCAGGCGCAGGTTGTAGTGCTCGGCGACCTTGCGCTGGATCTCCTCGATCGAGACCCGCTTCTCATGCGCGCGCAGGACGTCGTGCAGCACCTCATGCGCCGATTCCAGGGTGATCGGCCGGCCGAAGAGGTTGGCATGGGCCACCAGCCGGTTCAGCGCCCCCTCCAGCTCCCGCACATTGGTGGTGATCTTGTGGGCGAGCAGCTCCAGCACCTTCAGCGGCACCGGCACCTGCGCCGCCGCGGCCTTGGCCTCCAGGATGGAGAGGCGAAGCTCATAGGTGGTGGCGTGGATGTCGGCCACCATGCCGCAGCCGAGCCGGGTGCGCAGCCGGTCCTCGATGCCCGCGAGGTCCGAAGGCGGCTTGTCCGAGGAGACGACGATCTGCTTGCCCTGGTCCACCAGGGCATTGAAGGTGTGGAAGAATTCCTCCTGCGTATTGTCCTTGCCGATGAGGAATTGCAGGTCGTCGATCATCAGCACATCGACGGCGCGCAGCGTCTCCTTGAACTCCATGGTGTTCTGGCTGCGCAGGGCCGCGATGAAGCGGTACATGAATTTCTCGGCCGACATATAGGCCACGGTGCGCGCCGGATGCAGTTCCTGGATGGACCAGGCGATGGCATGCATCAGATGCGTCTTGCCCAGGCCGACGCCGCCATAGAGGAAAAGCGGGTTGAAGCCCGGCGAGGCCGGCTTCTCCGCGACCCGGCGGGCGCAGGCATAGGCGAATTCGTTGGGCTTGCCGACAACGAAGCTGCTGAAGGTGAAGCGTGGCTCCAGCGGCGCGATCCAGTCGGAGCGCGGCTCGGCCGGGCGCGCCTCGGCGGGGCGGGGCGTCAGGCTCTCGGCCAGGCCGGTGGGTGCGGAGCGCGGGTCATCCGCCTCCGGCTCCATGCCTGCGGCAGCCGGCTGGGCCGCGCCCGCCTGGGCCACGCGGATGTCGATGCGGCGGACGGCCGGGAATTCGGCCTGCCAGAGGGCGCGCAGCCGGTCGCCGTAATGGCCGTTCACCCAGTCGCGCAGGAACCGGGTGGGGAGCAGGATGATGGCCTCGTCCCCCTCGATGCCCTGCAGGGTCATCTGGCGCAGCCAGCTCCGATACTCGACCTCGCCGACCTCCTCGCGCAGGCGGGCGCGGATGCGGGCCCAGCTGGCTGCCACCTGTCCGGACGCTTGGGGGGACAAAACGCCGGCCTGCTCTTCCATCCCTTGCACCTGCCACCATACCGATGCCAGCCGCCGGCTTCCGGGCGCGCAAACGCCCGACCACCCAGCAGGGCCGCACGAAACCGTGATTTGGGGGGACATCACGTCCGTCGCCATGCCAGCCCGGATCATACCGTGCCGCCACAGACCGGGCAAACAGTAACTTCCAAGGCCCGCCCGCAATTGAAAATACTGAATAAGTCCTGCCACCACGACTATGACCGATCAGCCGCACGATTACTTAATCGTGCAGTGACAATCACCATCTGTCACTTATAGGACAGATGGCCTGACGTGGTGGAACCCCGGCCCGCGGCCAGGGACAGATCAGGCCTGGGCGGGGGCGCCGAGGGCCTTGATGCGGGACGATAGCCGGGAAAGCTTCCGCGCCACCAAGTTCTTGTGGAGCACTCCCTTGGTTGCGGCACGCTGCAGTTCCGGCTGCGCGGCCCGCAGGGCCTCCTGCGCCTGGGTCTGGTCACCGCCGGCGATCGCCTGCTCCACCTTGCGCAGGAAGGTCCGCACCCGCGACCGACGGGCGCGGTTGCGGATGGTCCGCTTCTCGGTCTGGCGGATGCGCTTGCGGGCAGAGGCCGTGTTCGCCATGGCGTTGTGATTTCAACTCGACAGTGAAAGGGAGTTTGCGCGAGACTGCGCAAGAGGGAGCGCTTCTACCGTCGGGCGCCCGGCCCCGTCAAGGGAACGGAGCAGGGCCCGAGCCAGCGTCAGCGGTTGCGGAATACGGGCTTCCGCTTCTCGGCGAAAGCGGCCATGCCCTCCTTCTGGTCCTCCGTGGCGAAGAGGGACTGGAAGAGCCGCCGCTCGAAGCGCACACCCTCGGAGAGGGTGGTCTCGAAGGCGCGGTTCACCGCCTCCTTCGCCACGGCCACCGCCGGGGCGGAGAGGGAGGCGATCTTCTCGCCAAGCTTCACCGCCTCCGCCACAACCTGGTCGGTCGGAACGACGCGGGCGACGAGGTTGGCGCGCTCGGCCTCCTGCGCATCCATCATGCGGCCGGTCAGGATCATCTCCATGGCCTTGGACTTGCCGATGGCCCGCGTCAGGCGCTGGGTGCCGCCGGCGCCAGGGATGACGCCCAGATTGATCTCGGGCTGGCCGAAGCGCGCATTCTCGGCGGCGAGGATGATGTCGCACATCATGGCCAGCTCGCAGCCGCCGCCCAGGGCATAGCCGGCCACCGCGGCGATCACCGGCTTCTGCACCGTCAGCACCGCTTCCCAGCGCTTGCCGATGAAGTCGTCCAGATAGACCGCCGGATAGGTGCGGGACTGCATCTCCTTGATGTCGGCGCCGGCGGCGAAGGCCTTCTCGCTGCCGGTCAGGACGATGGCGGCAATGGCGGGATCGGCATCATAGCCGCGCAGCGCCTGGCCCAGTTCATCCATCAACTGGTCGCAGAGCGCATTCAGCGCCTGCGGGCGGTTGAGGCGGATCACCGCCACCTTGCCCTGCACCTCCGTCAGGATCATCCCGTATTCGGCCATGCACCTGTCCTCCGTCTCGGGTGGGGCTCTAGCTCAACGCTGGGTGCGCGGGCAATAAAAGGTGGCCCGCCCGGATTGCACGATGCGCTGGATGCCGGGGCAGTCCGGAGGGCCGGGGCAGTGCTCGCAGGGCTGGCCTTCGCGGTCATAGACCTTGAAGCGTTCCTGGAAGAAGCCGATCCCGCCATCCGCCTGGACATAATCGCGCAGCGAGGATCCGCCGGCGGCGATGCTCTCCTGCAACACCTGCTTGATCGCCGGCACCAGCCGCGCCGCGCGGGCGCCAGCCACCGTGGATGCCTGCCGCCGGGGGGAGATGCCGGCGCGGAACAGCGCCTCGGATACGTATATGTTGCCGAGCCCCGCCACCACCCGCTGGTCCAGCAGCGCCGCCTTGATCGAGGTCGCCTTCCCGGCCAGGGCGGCGGAGAGCACCGCCGGGGTGAAGCTGTCCTCCAGCGGTTCCGGCCCGAGGCCGGCGAGCAGGCGGTGCCGGTCCTCCTCCGCCGTCGGCACCAGATCCACACAGCCGAAGCGGCGGGGATCAACGAAGCCGATATGCGTCCCGTCCTCCGTCTCCAGCGCCAGGTGTTCATGTGCGACGGGGGCGCTGGGCCGCGTCCCGGCCGGGCGCGCCACCATGCGGCCGGACATGCCGAGGTGGATCAGCACCGAATCCCCGCCCGAAAGCCGCATCAGCATGTATTTGCCGCGGCGGCGGAACCCTTCCACCCGCGCGCCGGTCAGCCGCTTTTCCAGCCCTTCCGGGAGGGGCCAGCGCAGATCCGGCCGGCTGACAGTGGCGCGGGCGATCACCCGCCCCTGCAGCACGGCGGCCAGGCCGCGCATCACCGTCTCCACTTCCGGCAGTTCCGGCATATCCTGTCCCTTCGGGGTCGTGCATCGCGCACCGGCCCGCTATGGTGACGCCGGAATGAGCGAACGCAACACCCACCCCCCCTCCGGGACCACCGATTTCGGCTTCCGCGAGGTACCGCGGGAGGAGAAGGCGCATCTGGTGCGCCAGGTCTTCGACAGCGTGGCCCCGCGCTACGACCTGATGAACGACCTGATGTCGCTCGGCCTGCACCGGGTCTGGAAGCGCATCTTCGTCAATGCCATCGGCGCCAGCCCGCGGGAGACGCTGCTGGACCTGGCCGGCGGCACCGGCGACATCTCCTTCCTGGCGAAGGAGCGCGGGGCGGGGCGGGTGATCCTCTCCGACGTGAACCCCTCCATGCTGCAGGTGGCGCAGGGGCGGGCGCTGGACCGGGGGTTGGCCGCCGGGCTGATGTTCCTCTGCGCCGATGCCGAACGCCTGCCGCTGCCGGACCGCAGCGTGGAGAAGGTCTCGATCGCCTTCGGCCTGCGCAATTGCACCGACAAGCCGGCGGTCCTGCGGGAGGCGCGCCGCGTGCTGCGGCCGGGCGGGCGCTTCCACTGCCTGGAATTCAGCCGGGTGGAGGTGGACCCCCTGGTGCCGATCTACGATGCCTGGTCGTTCAAAGTGCTGCCGGCACTGGGCGCCCGCGTGGCGCATGACGCCGAGAGCTACCGGTATCTGGCCGAGAGCATCCGCATGTTCCCGGACCAGGAGAGGCTCGCCGCGATGATGCGGGAGGCGGGGCTGGAGCGCGTCACCTGGCGCAGCCTCACCGGCGGGATCGTGGCGATCCATACGGGGTGGCGCCTCTGAGGCACCACCCGGCGGAAAGGGGGGAGAACGGCATGGCAGAAATCCGCGTGAAGTCCGAGATCTCCGGCTCTGTCTGGAAAGTACTGAAGCAGCCCGGCGAGACGGTGGAACGGGAGGAGCCGGTGCTGCTGCTGGAATCGATGAAGATGGAGATCCCGGTCATGGCCCCGCGCGACGGCACCGTGAAGGAAATCCGGGTGCAGGAAGGCGAGGCGGTGGCGGAAGGCGATGTGGTGGCGGTGATCACCGCCTGATACCGCGGCGCGTCAGGGTTTTTCGTAGCTCCTCCCGAAACGGGCCACGAAATCCTTGAACGCGTAGCGTTCCACCCGCGCCAGGCCAGGCTCGGCATCCCGATAGTGGTGGAACAGGTAGACATGCACCGTGTCGCCGTTCAGGGCGATGCGGCAGAAGTCTTCCTCGGCCTTCCTCATGGCCGGGGCAGGTGTCGAGGTCGAAATGCGGGATCCGCGCCTCGAACCCGGCATAGGAGGTGAAGCAGGCCCTCCCCGCCAAGGCCGGGCCGGCAGGCAGCGCGGCGGCCAGGCCAATGCACAGGGACTGGATCACCCGCATCGCACCCTCCCCGGCCGTTTCGCGGCTGCATCCTGGACGGGATCCGGTCCCGGCGGCAGCACCCGAAGCCACGCCCTGCAACCGGCCCCGCCCGATGCGTGTTGTGCCGGGGCAATACGAACCGCCAGCGGTCCCGCCCATCGCGCCGCGTCAGGGGCTGTGCCCCATCACATGCCCCGGGAGAGCTTCCGATGATCACCGCCTCCGACGCCACCCTGGCCCAGCTTTCGCTCGATGCCTATGGCGACGCACCGGTCCTGCCCCCGGGCTTCACCGCCGCGCCGCTCCAACTCCCGCCGGATCCCGCCGCCCGCTATGCGAACGGCGTCTATCACGACGCGAATGGCGCCGCCCTCGCAGTGACCGGCCTGCTGGATGGCGAACAGACGCTGGTCCTGGCCTTCCGCGGCTCCGACGACTGCGCGGATTCCATTTCCGACCTGCAAGGCATCAATGCCGGCTACCCGAATTTCCAGAGCCTGATCGCGGCGGCCGATGCCTATGCGGCCAGCGGCGCGGTGCAGCAGGTGGTGGTCACCGGACACAGCCTGGGCGGCGCCTATGTGCAGCTCTACATGGCCTCGCACCCGGACCAGCCGGGCGGCGTCCCGCATCGCGGCGAGACCTTCGGCTCACCCGGCGCGATGCTGGCGCCCGCGCCAGATGCGCGGATCGAGAACATCGTCATCGCCGATGATCCGGCGGTCTTCCTCGGTGCCCATCGCGGCGAGATCGGCGCGGTGCTGCAGGCCGACCCGCTTCTGGCCGCAGCGGCAGCCCAGCAGATCGCGCATGACCTTCCCGGGCTCACCGTGCAGGAAGCGCTGGCATCCCTGCCCTTCCTGACCTCGAATTACACGAACCGCGGCACGATCGTGCTGCTGCCGGGCGAGAACGGCCAGCTCGGCCCCGCTGCACCGAACGGGCTGCTGGAGGCTGACCCCGCGGAGCACCGCGCCACGCTCTATGTCGCAGAGACCACGGAGGCCGCGGCCGGCACTCTCGCCTCGGAGACGGTCCCGATGACGCACGGCAATGCGGAGGATGCCTGGCTCCGCGCCGTCTATGCGGGCGATTATTCCTCCGGCGTGAGTGCCGGCAACCTGCTGCAGGGCGTGCTCGGCGACCTGGCGGACACGCATTTCCTCCTGGCCGATGCACAGAACCTGTTCGGCGGCACGGGGCAGCAGATCGAAACCGGCTGGCAGCATCTCCTGGCCGCCACGCACGGTTTCGACCTGTTCTGACCTACCCGGCGAAGGGATCCCGCAGGGTGATGGTGTCGTCCCGCTCCGGGCTGGTGGAGAGCAGCACCACAGGCGCTTCCACCAATTCCTCGATGCGGCGAATGTACTTCACCGCCGCCGCCGGCAGTTCCGCATAGGAACGGGCGCCGCGGGTGGAGCCGCTCCAGCCCTCCAGCGTCTCGTAGATCGGCTCGGCCGCCGCCTGGGCGCCCATGGCGGCAGGCAGGCGGCGGTATTCCTGGCCGTTGATGCGGTAGCCGGTGCAGATCTTCAGCTCCGGCATGCCGTCCAGCACGTCCAGCTTGGTCAGGGCGATGCCCTGGATGCCGCCGATCTTGACCGCCTGGCGCACCATGCAGGCATCGAACCAGCCACAGCGGCGCCGGCGCCCGGTGACGGTGCCGAATTCATGGCCGCGATCGCCGAGGCCCTTGCCGACCTCGTCGTGCAATTCGGTCGGGAAGGGCCCGCTGCCGACGCGCGTGGTGTAGGCCTTGGCGATGCCGAGCACCATGCCGACCGCATCCGGCCCAATGCCGGAGCCCGCCGCCGCATTCCCCGCCACCGTGTTGCTGCTGGTGACGAAGGGATAGGTGCCGTGGTCCACATCCAGCATCACCGCCTGCGCGCCCTCGAACAGCACGCGCTCGCCGGCATGGCGCGCCGCCTCCAGCCGTTCCCACACCGCCTCGGCGAATGGCAGCAGCTTCGGCGCCCAGTCAATGAGCTGCGCCATCAGCTCGTCCTTGGTGAATTCCGGGGCGCCGAGGCCACGCAGCAGCGTGTTGTGGTGCAGCAGCAGCTCGTCCAGCTTGCGGGAGAGCGTCTCCGGCTCTGCCAGGTCGCAGAGGCGGATGGCGCGGCGCGCCACCTTGTCCTCATAGGCCGGGCCGATGCCGCGCCCGGTGGTGCCGATGGCGGAGGCGCCGCGCGCCGCCTCCCGCGCCTTGTCGATGGCGGGATGCAGCGGCAGGATCAGCGGGACATTCTCGGCGATGCGCAGGTTCTCCGGCGTCACCTTCAACCCTTGCGCCGAGACCTTGGCGATCTCCTCCAGCAGCGCCTGCGGATCCAGCACCACGCCATTGCCGATGATGCCGAGCTTGCCGCGCACCACGCCGGAGGGCAGCAGCGAGAGCTTGTAGGTCTGCCCGCCCACCACCAGCGTATGGCCGGCATTGTGGCCGCCCTGGAAGCGCACGACGATGTCGGCCCGGCTGGCGAGCCAGTCCACCACCTTGCCCTTGCCCTCGTCGCCCCATTGGGCGCCGATCACGGCGACATTGGCCATGGCGTCAGTCTTCCTTCTCGATCGGAACGGCCGCGCCGTCCCGCAGGACATGGGTGCAGCGCAGCGCCTCCGGCGTATCCGCAGGGGACAGGGCAGCGACGGTGGCGAAGCCCTGCCCGCGCAACGGCGCCGCCACCTCCTCCGCCACGCCGAGCGGGATGAACACGCGCGGCCGCAGCGCAGAGGGCGGCGCCGCGCGCAGCACCGCATAGGGATAGAGACTCATGCCCGTCGCCGGCTCGTCGCCCTGCGACAGGTAGCGGCCGCCCCGCCCCAGCTCCCCGGTACTGCCCGGCCCGTAGAGGGTGAAGGCGACGCCCACATGGTAGCGGAAGCCGCGGAACTCGACCGGATCCAGGGTGATGCGCAGCCAGGGCGCCCGCGCCCGGATGGCGGCGATGACCGCGGCGGCATTGTCGGCGATGGCCCGCGCCGCCGGCGGCAGATCAGCAGCGGCCAGCGCCGCCAGCGCGCCATCCGCCGGGCCGGCGGCCTGCAGCAACGCGGGCAGGGCGGCGAGCGGCCCGGTTTCCGCCGCCAGCGCGGACACCGCCGCCGCATCCTTGCGGTCCAGGGCGCGGATCAGCCGCTGCGCTTGCGCGGCCGGCACCCCGGCGGCCTCAAGCAGAGCCGGCGCCATGGTCGGCAGTGTCACGTCCAGGGAGATGTCCGGCAGGCCGATGACCCGCAGCGCCTCCGCCGCCACCAGCGCCACCTCGGCATCCGCCGCGGCGGTGTCGCTGCCGATCAACTCGATGCCGGTCTGGGGTAACTGCCGTTCCGGCGCCAGTTGCGTGCCGCGCACCCTGAGCACCTGCCCGGCATAGCAGAGGCGCAGCGGCCGGGCCTGGCGCACCAGCCGGGTGGCGGCGATGCGAGCCACCTGCGGCGTCATGTCGGCGCGCAGCCCCATCATCCGCTGGCTGACCGGGTCCATCAGCCGGAAGGTCTGCTCCGCCACCGCCGCGCCGGAGCCGGCCAGCAGGCTCTCCTCGAACTCCAGCAGGGGCGGCCGCACGCGCTCGTAACCATGCCCGGCGAAGACGGCCATCATCGCCTCGACCAGCGCGGCCTCGCGCTCGGCCTCGGGCGGCAGGAGATCGATCAGCCCGGCGGGCAGCAGGGCGGGATTGGGCGCGTCGTCGCTCATGGGGCCCCGCTGTGTGGCAGGGGGGCGCCTGCCCCGCAAGGGCGGAAGGGCGGCGGGGGGCCGGAAGGAACCGGATCGCCGTTCGTGCCTTGGACAGAATGCGCCTGCCGCGCCGCAGCATGTCGCAGCATGTCGTCCAGATTGCAACTAATCCGTATACATCACCAGGAGCCGCGCTTGGACGCCGCCGGAACCGCAGACCTGCCGCTTGCCACCGACCGCGCCCCTGCCCGCCCCGCCGCCTTCTCCCTACGGCTGCAATTGGCGCTGGCCCTGGCGCTCTTCCTGGCCTGCCTGGCGCCGGCGGCGATCAACGGCGTGCCCCTCGTCTTCACGGATACCGAAGGCTACCTGCAGGCGGCGCAGATCTTCCGGCCGATATTTGACCGTGCCTTCGGCTATGGTGCCTTCCTGCGGGTCACGGGCGGCCTCTGGTCGCTCTGGCTGCCGGCGCTGGCTCAGGCAGGGCTCGCCGCCTGGCTCGTGCCGCGGGCCATTGCGCTGGAAGCACCGCGCTGGCCAGCCCACTGGAGGCGGCCGGCGGCGGTGGGGCTGGTCGCCATCCTGCTGCTCGGCCATCTCCCCTGGCTCGCCGCCTGGATCCAGCCTGACGTCTTCACTGGCCTGATGATCCTCGTGCTTTGGCTGCTGGCGGAGCACTGGCACGCCATGCCGCGGACGGAACGGGCGCTGATGCTGCTGGCCGCGCTCGGCGCGGCCACCACGCATGTGACGAACCCGCCGCTGCTGGCCGGGATCGGGCTCTTCGCCCTCGGCACCGCCCTGCTGCGGAGCTTCCGCCACCGGCGGCACCGCCGCGCCGGCGAGGCCGGGCCGCCCGCCGGCCTGGCGCCCATCCGCCGCACCGTCCTGCTGGCCCTGCCCCTGGCGGCACTGGGCTGGGGCCTGCTTGTGAGCGCCAATTACATCACCTATCGCCAGGCCACCTTTTCACCCAGCAGCCCGGTCTTCCTCTTCGCCCGGCTGGCAGCGGATGGCGATCCGGCCGCGGCACTGCGCCCCGGCTGCCAGGCCGGCGCGCCCTGGGTCGCCTGCCGCTACCTGGACCGGCTGAAGCTGCCGGCCGACGAATTCCTCTGGCGCGCCTGGTCGCCCCTGCCGGAGATGGGCGGCATCCCCGGCTTCATGCGGGAGGCGGCGGAGCTGAACCCGATCCTGCTGCGGCACGACTGGCCGATCTGGCTGGTGAACAGCGCGGTACGGATGGTGAAGCAGATGGCGGCGCTGGGACTGGGCGACGGCATGGATGCCGAAGGCCCATGGATGCTCGGCCAATATCTGGGGCGGCATGGGCTGGAACACCTGGCCGTCGCCATCCGCGCCTCGCGGCAGGCAACCGACGGCATGCAGGGGCTGATGCCGCACCTGCCGGCCGAGATCCTGGCAGGTGCCGGGCTGCTCGGCCTGGCAGGGCTGTTCCTCTACGGCCTCGGGCAGCACCGGACCAGCATATGGTGGCCGGCCCTGTTCATGCTTGCCATCTGGGCCGGCAATGCCGCGCTGATCGCCTTGGGGGGCGAGGTGCACGCCCGCTACAGTGCGAGGCTGGTCTGGGTTGCGCCGCTGCTGGCCGGGCTCATGGCGCTGCGCGCCGCAGCGCCGCGTCCGCCGCGCCGGGGCAGCCTGGCCTGAACCGGCGGCGCTACCTTTCCTCCCCGGCAGCGTGCGACCTGAGCGCGGCTTCCAGCCGCATATGCGCCGCCTCCGCGGCGCGTTGCAAAGCCTCGTCGCCGAAGAAGCGTTCGCTGCGCAGGATCTGCAGCCAGCCGATCGGGTCGGCAGCCCGGACCGCCTCCAGCGCCACCCAGGCGCGACGGACATGCCCCGCATCGCCGCTGGCCCTGGCGCGCCCGGTGAATTCCAGCCCGATCTCCGTCCCCCGCGCCCAGCGGCGGCAGGCCGGATAGGTGGAGCCGTCGCGCAACCGGAGGGCCACGATCTCCGGAATGATAGCCGGGCTCGTCAGGTTGACCCGCGCCCCGCTCACCGAGATGTCCAGCACGACGCAGTTCAGGGTCGAGCTGCCGAAGATGACCTGTGCTCCCTTGAGGACGCGGTTGCGATCGGCCCCGCGCCTGCTCTGCCCGTTGCTCCTGCCGGTCCCGTCCTGCTCCATGCCGTGGTTTTCCTGGCTGCGTCCGGCCCGGCTCCGGTCGGGACGGGAACGGGCGATCCGATGCACCAACCGAGCGCAAATTGCACTTCGATTACAATCATTGATCCCGCTCCCAGCCATTCGCGAGCGGATAGCCGCAGGGGGACCCGGCGGCTATCCTTCGTTGCTTGGCTTCCCCGGATGAACATGACGCCCGTCTCCCTGGTCCTGTTCGACATGGACGATGTCCTGTGCCGCTATGACAGGGCCGCCCGCATCGCCTGGCTCTCCTCCCTGTCCGGGCGGAGCCCGCGGGAGATCCAGGCGGCGATCTGGGATTCGGGCTTCGAAACCCTGGGCGATGCCGGGGCCATCACGGCCGAGGACTATCTCCGCGGCTTCGGCGAGCGCATCGGCCATCCCCTGACGCTCGAGGAATGGCTGACGGCGCGGAAGGTCTCGATGACGCCCTCGGCGGAGGTGCTGGACCTGGTCCGCCGCCTGAAGGCCAGGGCGCGGGTCGCGGTGCTGACCAACAACAACACCATCATCCGGGACCGGATCGACCACCTCCTGCCCGAGCTGCGCCCCCTTTTCGGGGAGGCCATCTTCGCCTCGGCCGAATTCCGGCGCGCCAAGCCGGATCCGGAGATCTACCGCCGCTGCCTGGACAGGCTCGGCGCCAGCCCCGCCGAGGCCCTGTTCATCGACGACCTGCCGGAGAACGTGGCGGGGGCGGTGGCGGCCGGGCTCCGGGGGCACCGTTTCACCGGCGCCCCGCCGCTTGCGGCGGCGCTGGACCGCCATGGCCTGCTATAGGGCCGGAGGCACCTAGCAGAACCGGAACGGTCTGCCTTGCCCGCGCGGCGCGTGGCGCCGGCGCTGCAGCCGGCCGAGATCGGCGAGGCGCCGGTCCAGGAATGCCATCGCCCCGGCCAGGTCCGGATCATCGTCCCGGAGCCAATAGGCGAGGGTCGCGGCATAGATCGCGCCCAGCGAGGCGCGGCGGGTGTACCAGGAGAAATCGGCCGAGGTATCGCCCGCCGCATGCCAGATGGCATCCGCCACCCGGCCGGTGAGCCGTATCGCCAGGCCGGCATTCCAGGGCAAGGCCAGCAGGCTGATCGCCCGCCGCAGCGCCCGCTTGTGCGGGGCAAGGGCCGAGAGGCGCAGTTCCACCAGCCGCCGGATGCGGGCCGGGACGCGGCGGGAGGCCAGATCCTCCGCGGCGGCGGCCGCCTCCATCTCCCGGTTGGCGAGGTCGCTCCAAGCGGCGATGGCGCCGGCCGGGCCGGTGGGAAAATGGCTCTCCGCCAGCGCGGGGTCCTGCCCGGCAGCGGCGAGACCGGCGCGAATCGTGCCCCAGGTCCAGCCCTCCTCCGCCGCGATGGGCAGCATGGCCCGCACCGCCGCATCGCGGATGGCGCTGCGCTCGATCATGGGGCGTTCCCTCCGCACTGGGTGCAGGCCGCGCGGGCCAGTTCCTCGGTGAAGCCGAACAGGGTCAGGTCGTCCATGCGCATGGGATAGAGGATGCCGTCCAGGTGGTCCGTCTCATGCTGCATGACCCGGGCCGTCAGCCCTTCGGCCTCGCCCTCGACCGGCCTGCCCTCGGCATCCAACCCGCGGAAGCGGATGCGTTTCGGGCGAGTGACGCAGCCGCGCAGGCCGGGGATGGAGAGACAGCCCTCCCAGGCGCTTTCCTCCTCCTCGCCCAGCGGTTCCAGCACCGGATTGATCATGGCGGAGGCGCCGGGACCGTTGCGCCAGACGAAGAGGCGAAGCGGCACATGCACCTGCGGCGCGGCCAGGCCGATACCCTGCGCGTCCTGCATCGTCTCCACCATGTCGGCAATCAGCCGCCGGATCTCCGGCGTCGTCGGGTCGGCAACCGGTTCGGCCTCGCGCAGCAGGACCGGGTGGCCCATGCGGGCGATCTTCAGGATGGCCATTTGCGTCTCCGCGCCACTTCCAAGGGGCAATTGGAGGGGTAGTTAGGCAAGCCGAGGCGGAACCGCGAGGGCTTCCGGCGGCGTGCCGTATCGTGCTAAGGAACCATTCCTCCGCGCCAGATGGGGACGGCGCGCGGGGTCCGGGCAACCGGACCCTGCGGAACCGTGCACCCTGGTGCGGCGATTCGTGTCTGTCCCTTCCCACTACGACAGGAGGTTGAACCGCGTGCAAGTCGTCGTCCGTGACAACAACATTGATCAGGCGCTGAAGGCGCTCAAGAAGAAGCTGCAGCGCGAGGGTGTGTTCCGCGAGATGAAGCTCCGCCGGCATTACGAGAAGCCGTCCGAGCGTCGCGCCCGCGAGGCCGCCGAGGCTGTCCGCCGGGCCCGCAAGGTCGAGCGCAAGCGGCTGGAGCGCGAGGGCTTCTGAGGGCGGCCCGATCGGCGCTGGGGTTGGCGGCAGTCGCCGACGCCCCGGAGCCACGAATTGGTCCGTCCAACATGCAAGGCTGCCCGATGACCGGAGGGGCGCATGGCCCGTAGGTTGTTCGTGGCAGCACCGGGAACCGGCCGGCCCAGGGTACGAGGCGCCCGATCGGCGGCAGGTCGAATGGCCTGGAGCCGTGAGTCGGTAGCCATGATGCAGGCCCCAGCGGCCCATCCATGATGGCAGGCCGAAGTATTCTGCATGCAACCGCGGCGCGGGGCAACCCGCGGGCCGCCGTTTCGCGTTTCCGGGCCCAGGGCTTTCCGGCCCTGTCGCCGCCCCTGGCGGGGTCACTGGCAACGCCAAGCCCAGAGGCAGCGGACGACCCGCCCTTTTCCCGACAAGGCTGAGGTTAGGCCGCCTGCCTCGATACGCGGTCCGCGCCCCGGCCCGGCCGCCAGCGAATTTGCGCCGGGATCAGGGCTCGATCACCCTTTCCTCCACTGTCACCTCGGCCATGGCCGCGGGGTCGAGTCCGACGCCGAGTCCGGGCCCGCTGGGCAGGTCCAGCATCCCGTCCCGCACGGTCAGCGCGGGCGTCACCACGTCATGCTTCAGCCAAACCGCGCCGCAATCCGTGGCACGCGTCACCTGGCCATGGGCGGCAGCGAGGTGGAGGTTGGCGGCGGTGGCGATCCCCGTCTCGAACAGGGAATGCAGCGCCACCTCCACGCCGAACAGCGCGGCGGTCGCGGCCATATCGCGCCAGCCCTCGATGCCGCCCCACATGAACAGGTCCGCCAGCCAGACATCGGCGCAGAGCTGGCGTACCGCAGCCGCGATGTGGTCGGGCTGGATCACCGCCATATTGGTCGCGACCGTCATGCCGGTGGCAAGGCGCAGGCGCCACAGCCCCTCCCGGTCGTCGCAGGGATCCTCCAGCCATTCCGGGCCGTGGGGGCGCAGCGCCTCGGCCAGTTCCACCGCGCAGGCGGTCGGCCAGGCAGCGTTGGGATCGAAGCGGATGGCGGCCTCCGGGCCGAGGGCGCGGCGCAGCGCCGCCATGGCGGCGACATCCCAGCCGGCATCGGCCCCAGCGCTCTTGTACTTGAAGGCGCGGAAGCCATGGCGAGCGCCAAGCGCGGCGGCCTGCTCGCCCAAGGCTTTAGTCCGGCTGTGGTCGCGGTAGATGGCGGCGATCTCGGCCCGGCTGGCCGGCCGGTCCAGCGCCACCGCCGGCAGGGGGCAGGCCAGCGGAATGCGGTGGCGCACCGCGCCGCCGAGCAGCGCCGCGAGTGGCCGGTCCAGCGCCTTGCCGGTGATGTCCCACAACGCCAGTTCCAGCCCGGCATAGGCGGACCAGCCGATGCGGCCGTTACGGTTGTCGAAGACGCTGCGGCCGAAGCTGCGGCGGAATCCCTGGCGGTCCGCCGCATCCCGGCCCAGCAGGCTATGGGCCAGGCGAGCCGCATGGGCGAAGCACTCGGCATAGCCCAGCGTCTCGCCGAGGCCGGTGATGCCGGATTCCGTCTCCACCTCAATCACCGTGCGCTCGGTGGAGTCCATCACATACATCGAGGAGACATAGACCATGCCGAGCGGCAGCCGGACGCGGCGCAGCCGGATGCGGCGGATGGTGCCAGGGGCGCGCATCACGGTGCCTCCCCCTGCCAGCCGAAGCCGGGCGCGGCGGGGTCCGGCCGCCAGGGCAATACGGCATGCAAGGGCCGGTGGCGCAGCCAGGGATGCGCGGCACGGAGCTGCGCCGCGCCGGCAATCGCTGCCGGATGCGGGGCCGGGGCCAGGGCGAGTTCGACCTGGAAGGCCCGTGCCGCGGCAGCCAGGCGCCGCACCCCGCCTGGCCCGCCGGCCGCGACAGGATCGGCAAGCAGCAGCAGCGTGGCGGGATCGAGCAGCGCCTGCCGCAGCCCGGCGGCATCGGCGGG
>Ga0207747_1000733_pt1 | contig 31603 bp, 24 predicted proteins | sample HigsolmetaGSP11D_FD_184839 | JGI IMG/M metagenome (GOLD analysis project Ga0207747, IMG submission 184839) | High solid enriched microbial communities from the Joint BioEnergy Institute, USA - SP1-1-D (SPAdes) | ecosystem: Engineered > Bioreactor > SSF (Solid state fermentation) > Aerobic >...
GAATATGGATTATTATCCGGGACAGGTAATTAAGTTTTAAGTTTGATTATAATTCGGTTTACTGATGCATTATTATTAAAAGCTTTTATACTGATGCCATTTTATAAATGATATCATTAAAAATTAAGGCTCTTTGTCAAGTGTTGGGGTATGATATGTTTGAATCATGCTAAAACACTAGGCTTAGAGCCTATTTTTATGATTGACTCACCAATACCTGTTTTTGGGCATGACAAATAAACCTCGTGCCAGTCATATTTATTTTTATTTAATTGCAAGAATGTAAGATACGTGTACGAAATCTTTCAAAGTTTTTTATACCATATGATATACGCTTAAGTACCTTTATTTTATTATTAAATCCCTCTGTTACACCATTGGTTAAGCCATATTTAAATGCATTTAGTATTTCTTTTGACCAATGTCGGAAAGTTGCTGCACATTTTTTAAACTCTTTAATGCCTGAGTTTTCTGCATTCTTTATCCATTCAAATAATTCTTTTCTTTGAATAGAATACTTTTCATTATGACAAATATCATAAAACCATTCTTTAAGCATATGAGCTTTCCTTAAATCATCGTTATAAAGCAGCATAAGATCACAGGCTTTTTTATCTTCATCCTTTAACTTATAATACCTGGTAAGAATTAATTTACGGCTTCTTTTGTAGTATTTTCTCAAAGTAGGAGACATGGATTTTTGTATTCTTTTACGTACATTTTCTATTGCCCAGGTTACATGCCTTATGAAATGATATTTATCAATAATTACTACAGCATTAGGAAAATAACTATAAGCTAAATCAACATATGGCTGCCACATATCACAAACAAAGAATTTTACCCGATGCCTTTCATTACGATTCATTTCTCTAAAATAAGCAGAAAGATGAGATTGAGTTCTGTCAGGTAGGATGTCCATAATGTAATTCTTCTTAGGATTAACAATAATACATTGATATTTACCTGTTTCAGCGTTACCTTTAAATTCATCAATAGCAATAGCATCTTTCAAAGGGAAACTAGAATAATGAATAGTATCCAGAATTCTAGTGACCGTTGAATGAGATACATTAGATTTTTCAGCAACAGCTTTTATAGAAACCGAATTTCGTAATTCATTAGCTATGTATTGAGTAAGACGAGTGGTTCGTTGCTGATATCTAGCTAAAAAGGGATATTTTTCATAAAAACGTTTTCCACACTTACAACGATACCGCCTTTTTTTAAGAATTAGATAGCAGTCTTTGAACTGTAAAGGTAAATCTTTAATTTTTTGATAACGGTAATCATGTATCTGTTTAGTTTGTTGATGACAACAAGGGCAAATCTGTGTTGTGGCTTTTGTTTCAATATAAATTTTTAAATAATTATCTGCGTGGTTGATTTTTTTTACAAAAATACCTTCCAAATTTAATAAAGATGTGATATGCTTATTAAGCATATTTATTTACCTCCTGGTGGTCTACTTATTGACTGGCACTGGGAGGTTTTTTTATTATAAACTAAAATGCTGGGGTTGTGAACTAAATGATTCACTTACCCCAACATTTATTATAGAACCGGTTTTTTTATGCCTAAATTTTGAAACTTTCAGAGATATACGAAAAAGTTTGAAGGATAATATAAATATATTTATATTAATGGTGGATAAAATTTAGAAAATGCCGATATATAGTATAGTAGAAAATATACTTTGATATTTAGTGATATTGTGTTATTATAATACATATTATGCTATTATTTTAAATAAAAGGAAGTACGTTTTTAGGAGAATATGGCAAAAAAGCATAATTGATCGGTAAATGGAGGAATATTTATGTCAAATTTATTTTCCGGTTTAGAAGAATTTGGGTTAAACAATTTATCAAATATCAATATATATGAAGATTCGGAGAAGTCAGCAGGCGAAGAGGCTAAGAAAAGCCAGCAAAATACATTTTCCGAAGAAGATATCATATATGATAGATCATATACCTGTCCGGTATGCAACAAGGATTTTAAAGCCAAGACCGTTAAGGTAGGGAAATTAAAATTACAAAGTCTGGATACTGACTTAAGACCTAAATATCAGCTTGCTGATCCCCTTAAATACGATGCTATTCTGTGTCCAAATTGTGGATATGCGGCACTGAACAGATTTTTCAATCATATAACCGGGTCACAGGCCGACTTAATTAAAAAGAATATTTCGGTAAAATATAAGCATGTAGAAGAAAGCGAAAATATATATACATATGATACGGCCATTGCAAGACACAAGATGGCACTGATAAATTCGATAGTTAAAAAGGCAAAATTATCCGAAAAAGCATATACTTGCCTAAAGACGGCCTGGGTAATAAGAGGAAAGAGAGAAACACTTCCTGAAGATACTCCGAATTATAAAGAAACGGTAGAAAAACTTTTGCAGGAAGAAAAAGAATTTATCAGCAATGCATATGAAGGCTTTTCGGAAGCATATATGAAAGAAGAATTCCCTATGTGCGGAATGGATGTAAATACTATTACTCTGTTAGTTGCTGAACTGGCCAGAAAAGTAGGCAAATACGATGAGTGCTCAAGGTGGATTTCAAAAATATTGATTTCTAAAGAGGCCAGTGAAAGAATTAAAGAAAAAGCCAGAGAAATCAAAGAAATGTTAAAAGAGGGAATGTAATTGAAAGACAAGCTGTATACAATTCCGGTAAATGATGCGTTTGATAAAGGCGGAGAGTGTCCCTTATGTAATATGATTGATGAACTGGAGCAAAAGGCAATTGATTTTACTATGGGACCCAGTTATATGGAAGATGATGTTCGTGGCGAAACTTCCAGGCTTGGTTTTTGTGAAAGGCATATAGAGCTATTGTATAAAAATCAGAACCGCCTTGGGCTTTCCCTGATTATAAAAAGCCATATGGACAAAATAATTAATGATGTTGAAAAGTTATCAGCAAATGATGTAAAAACTACAGTACCTTCTTTATTTAAAAAGCATAGCGATAATTTTTCAGTTGCGGATTATATAGAAAAGCTAAGTAAAACCTGCTATATCTGTTCAAAAATAGACAGTACTTTTGAGCGGTATATCGCTACGGTGTTTTATTTGTATCAGCATGAAGAAGAATTCAGAATGAAGTTCAAAGACAGCCGGGGATTTTGCACACGGCATTATAGTATCCTTTATAAAGAAGCCAACAAACACCTAAGCGGCAGGCAGTTCAAAGAGTTCATAGAGATATTAAATTCACTCTATCTTAATAATATGAAGAGAGTAAGAGACGATCTCGAATGGTTTATCAATAAATTCGATTACCGGTATGCCAATGAGCCATGGAAAAATTCAAAAGATGCCCTGCCAAGAGCTATTAAAAAAACGAACAGTATTAGTTTGGATTAAATCATATAATAGAAAGTAATTTAATTAAATTTGGTATATGGTTACTCTTTCGGAATATACTAGAATAGTATATGGAAGGAATATAAAGAGTTATTGTCTAATAAGGCAATAACTCTTTAACCATGCAATAGGGGCTTTATAATATCACACATTTTCTATATCTTTATATAGGCTTCGAAAATTTTTATCGTAATTATTGCATATGATTGCTTTGTCCGTTAAAATAGTTTTACAATATAATCTATATTTGGAAAAACGAGATAGAATTAGAAATGATGAGAAAAAATGAGAAAAAAAGAGATAACAAGAGCAAATTGAAGAAAATATCAAAAATGACAACATATTCTATAAGATATAAAGTTGCATATTAAAAGTAAATTTAATAATATATAAACTATCAGTTAGCACTCAACTGGAAGGAGTGCTAATAATCAACAAAAATTGGTGAATACATAATAACATAAAATTAAAGGAGGAATTATAATATGAAGCTTGTACCGTTAGCAGACAGGGTAGTTTTAAAGCCAATAGTTGCAGAAGAGACAACAAAATCCGGAATTGTGCTGCCCGATAAAGCAAAAGAGAAACCTCAGCAGGCAGAAGTTATTGCTGTAGGTCCCGGCGGAATTGTTGATGGTAAAGAAGTTGTAATGAATGTTAAAGTAGGAGATAGAGTAATTTATTCAAAATATGCCGGAACAGAGGTTAAACTTGATAATGAAGAGTTCATTATCGTAAGACAAAACGATATTGTTGCAAAGGTAGAAGATTAGTTATTAAATAAGGCTTATTGCAGAATAAGACTTTTTATAGAAGACCAATTAAGGAGGAGATAGAAGATGGCAAAGGATATAAAATTCAGAGATGATGCGCGCAGAGCCCTTGAAGAAGGCGTTAATAAATTAGCCAATACCGTTAAGGTTACATTAGGTCCCAAGGGCAGAAACGTTGTTTTAGATAAATCTTTCGGTACTCCGCTAATCACCAATGACGGTGTTACTATAGCAAAAGAAATTGAGCTGGAAGATCCGTTTGAAAACATGGGCGCTCAGATTTTAAAGGAAGTTGCCACTAAGACTAACGATGTTGCCGGTGACGGTACCACAACCGCTACAGTATTAGCTCAGGCCATGATCAGAGAGGGTATGAAGAACCTGGCAGCCGGTGCTAACCCTATTATTTTAAGAAAGGGTATGAAGAAGGCTACTGATGTGGCTGTTGACGCTATCGTTAAGATGAGCTCAAAGATTACCAATAAGGAGCAGATTGCAAGAGTTGCTGCAATTTCTGCCGGTGACGATACCGTTGGACAACTGGTAGCAGACGCTATGGAAAAGGTAGGCAACAACGGTGTTATCACTGTAGAAGAATCCAAAACAATGAAGACTGAGCTTGAGCTTGTTGAAGGTATGCAGTTTGACCGCGGATATATCTCCGCTTATATGTGCACAGATATGGATAAGATGGAAGCTGTTCTTGAAGATCCTTTCATCCTTATTACAGACAAGAAAATCTCCAATGTTCAGGAAATCCTGCCTTTGCTTGAACAGGTAGTTCAACACGGTGCTAAGCTTCTGATTATCGCCGAGGATGTTGAAGGCGAAGCCCTTACAACACTCGTACTTAACAAATTAAGAGGAACATTCCAATGTGTTGCCGTTAAGGCTCCCGGCTATGGTGACAGAAGAAAAGCTATGCTTCAGGATATTGCAATCCTTACAGGCGGTACTGTAATAACCGAAGAGCTTGGCCTTGAACTTAAGGAAGCTACTCTTGAACAATGCGGACGTGCTAAATCCGTTAAGGTTCAGAAAGAGAACACAATCATTGTTGACGGCTTAGGCAAGAAGGAAGAAATCGAAGCAAGAATTAATCAGATCAAGAATCAGATCGAAGAGACCACTTCCGAGTTTGATAGAGAGAAATTACAAGAGAGACTTGCTAAGCTGTCCGGTGGCGTTGCAGTAATCAAAGTTGGTGCTGCTACCGAAACAGAAATGAAAGAAAGCAAGCTTCGTCTTGAAGATGCTTTGGCTGCTACAAGAGCTGCTGTTGAAGAGGGTATTGTGGCAGGCGGCGGTTCCGCATTCATCCATGCATCCAAGGAAGTTGCCAAACTGGCAGAAACCTTAGACGGTGATGAAAAGACCGGTGCCAACATTATCCTTAAGGCTCTTGAAGCTCCTCTGTATTGCATAGTTGAAAATGCAGGACTTAACGGTTCTGTAGTTATCAGCAAGGTTAAGGAGAGCAAGCCCGGTATCGGATTCGATGCTTTAACAGAGCAATATGTAGACATGGTAGAAGCAGGTATTCTCGATCCTACCAAGGTTACAAGAAGCGCTCTGCAGAATGCAACCAGCGTAGCATCCACCTTGTTGACTACCGAGGCTGTTGTTGCCAATATTAAGTCCAACGAGCCTGCAGCACCCGGTGCCGGCGGAATGGGCATGATGTAATCGGTAGCCGTGTGCAATAGGTATAAAGTGAAATATAGTTTATAACTTTTGCATATATAAAAGTTGATATAATAAAAAAAGCTGCTGTGATTTTAGGCCACAAAATCATAGCAGCTTTATTGTATATTTACATTTTTAAGGGTCGAATATTATCATAAAAAGTTTTGACAATGACGCACGATATTAGGTAGATGTTTTTTACCGGTGTAGATCTATATTTTTGATAAAATTATGTTATAATTCTATCTATAAATCTTTGCATTGACAAATATAGAGTGTTTGTATATGATATAACAGAAAACTAAATATAAATTATAATTAAATGCTAGGGGAGCGGAAGCTGAGAAGTGTGCGTTAATGTTGGCTTTGTATAAGCTGCATTTGCATACTGACCCTCAAAACTTGATCCGGGTAATGCCGGCGAAAGGAAGCATTCAGTGTTCCCCTCCTTAGCAAAAATTAAAGGAGGTTTTTTTATGCTTAAAAATTTATTTGATTTCTTTTTCGTAACCGATGCCGAAAGCGGGAGCTTTTATCCTACTACGGCAGGAAACATTGCTTTACTTATTGTTATTGCCCTGCTTTTTGTTGCTTTGCTGGCACTAAGCAAAGGCAACAAAAAAATAAATGTTAAGCAGATAGCATTTTCAGCAGTTGCCATGACAATGGCTGTAGTTACGTCGATTTATACCGTATATGAATTCCCTTTTGGCGGATCTATTACTCTTTTTAGAATGTTCTTTATTTGCTTTATAGGTTATTTATACGGAACAAAAGCAGGAATTATAACGGGAGTTGCGTACGGAATACTCGATTTTATTTTAAAGCCATATGCCATAACCATAATACAACCGCTGCTTGATTATCCTATTGCATTCGGATGCCTGGGACTTTCGGGTTTGTTTTCAAAATCAAAATACGGTATTATCAAAGGCTATATAGTAGGTGTAGCGGGAAGATACATTTGTCATGTGCTAACCGGAGTAATATATTTTCATGAGTATGCGGGAGGAAAAAATCCTCTTATATATTCCCTTACATATAATGCATCCTATATAGTTCCCGAAGCTGTTTTAACTGTTCTTCTACTGTTAATTCCGGCTGTAAGGCAGGGCCTTACCGAAGTCAAGAAAATGGCTCTGGAAGGTTAAGAAGACCTGAATATAAGTAAGTTACTTATTAACTAATTAAAAAGTAAATATAAATATATAAATCTAAATTCAAAATCCCCTCTGTGCCGCATATATTAGTTAAATATTTTTTGCGGTAATGAGGGGATTATTATATGTTACTGTTTACTATATATGAAAAACTTATTTTTCATAAGATTTTATTCCGCCATTCTGGTAACTGCCACATATATGCCTGATATGCTGTACCAGGTAGGAAAATCTACAATGCCTGTCTGGGGAAGGTTGAAAATACGCTGAAATGCCCTTACCGCCTCTGCGGTTTGTTCGTTATACTGGCCTTGTACCGCGACTTTCGGTATCTGGCTGTAGGTATCTGATATAGTATTTAGCTGTTCCTGTATCATCCTTACGTCATCACCGCTTGCGCCGATATCCAGGTTATAGCCCGGCCATGAAGCAGGAACACCGGATACCTGAGGGGCGGTATTTATAAAGATTGAATCACCGTAAAAATGCCTCAGGATACTTATGGCATCATAGCCTTGATCGCCCAAATTTTTAGACCCCCATTGGGTCATCCAACCCGGACATTGTACCCGGTTTCCGTCGCAATACTGAGTTAATATGGGTTGTTTTACATTTGGTCTTGACAGGTAGTTAACAAAGAGGGAATCTACTATAAGGCTTATATTATCGAATATGTTTCGGCCGGGTATCCATTTATGGTCAAAGGCAGTGGATGATGTAACCGTAAAATTGAAGCCCTGGTTTCTGTACCATTCGGTGAAAACCCGGTTTAAGGTAAAGGACAAAATCGCAAGAACATTAGCTTGTATTGTGGACTCAGGCCAGGTTGCATAGATTTCACTGCAGGCAACATTTTTAATATAATCCCGGAATTTGACGTAATAATTGGCTGCGGAAGTATCGGTAGGAGGTCCGTCATGAACAATTATAAATTCAGGTATAACAACCTGCCGTAATACTATTTCGCCTGTTTCAGCTTCAGGGACAATTTCCGGCTCGGCAATCTTTGGAGGGAAATCACCGAATAAGGTATGGGGAGGGATAACATAAAGAGAGCCGGCTGCATCCGGTTCGGTGGCTTGCCGCATAGTTGCATTCTGAAGGGCGGTTACATCGGCAAGAACCTGCATATTTGCTATGCTTACGGGAGTATATTCGGGTTGTGCGATGCGGATGTTATATTCGGCATAGGGCTGTACTTCCGACGGCTCCAGGCTGTAATCGACGGGCGGTGCAGGCACTTCTATCTCCGGAGTTAGTCCTGATACGTCTGTTGTCAGCTCTGCTATGGCCGATGTGGGCTGAGCCGGTGATGATATGCTTACGGTAGCTCCTTCTATAGGGGCCATATTTGGGGTTACGCACCGAATTTGAATCCTGCCAAAGGATTGGGTACCTACTTCAACGGGATATATTCTGATTTTATCGTCATTTCTGGGGGAATTTTTGCTTAAATTTGATTTATTCATTTTTAAACCTCGGATAGAAATTCTATATAATACAATAAATATGAAAAATATAATCTTATGTGATATTTATAGCAAGGATTTATTGTTTAGGAATTAACGCTGTTTTACATAATGCTATTTAATATAAGGTTAGAATCGGCTTGTTCAGACGCCTATTCTTGTTACCCCTACGTATATTCTGGATATCTTGTACCAGGTCCCGATGTCTACAATACCGGTTTGAGGAAGGTCAAAAATCTGCTGAAAGATTCTTACAGCATTGGCAGTAGCCGGCCCGTATCTGCCGTCAACTGCAATTTTAGGTATGGCGGGATAGGCATCGGATATGGCATTTAGCTGTTCTTGTATCATTCTTACATTATCACCGGAAGCGCCGATATCGAGATTATATCCGGGCCAGGAAGAAGGGACACCTGATACCTGAACGGCGGTATTGATGTATATACTGTCGCCGTAATAGTAACGAAGAATTTCTATGGCCGAATATCCCTGATCTCCTAGGGATTTGGAACCCCACTGAGACATCCAGCCCGGGCATTGGACCCTGTTGCCGTCACAATACTGGGTAAGTATCGGCTGTTTTATATTGGGCCTTGATAGGTAGTTAACAAATACCGAGTCCACGATGAAGCTGATATTTTCATATATGTTTCTTCCGTTTATCCATTTGTGGTCATAAGCCGTTGAGGATGTAATCGTGAAATTATAACCCTGGTTGCGGTACCATTCGGTATAAACCCGGTTTAAGGTAAACGAAAGTATGGCAAGAACATTGGCATATATCGTGGCTTCCGGCCAAGTGGCATATATTTCGCTGGAAGCAACGTTTTTAATATAATCCTGAAACCTTACATAATAGTTTTGTGCATTGCTGGCCGGTGGACCGTCGTGGACAATAACATATTCCGGTATGACTACCCGGCTTAAGACAATTTCACCGGTTTCGCCTACCGGTTTTATCTCATCTTCCGGTATTTTGGGCGGATAATTGAAATATAAGGTGTGGGGCTCTATAACATATGACCTTTCTGCAGGTTCGGTAGATGGGTTTAATGTTACGTTCTGAAGAGCTGTTACCTGCGGCAGTATTTCAATATCGGAAAAATAAGCTGATTCAAAACCCGGTGCCGTAATCTGCATATTATAATTGGAATAAGGCTGAACCGGAGAAGGCTCCAAACTAAGGTCTATTGGTGGGGCAGGAAGCGGTATATCTTCGGAAAGCCCTTCGTTGTTAGTGATAAATTCCTCGATAACCACATCGGGGTCGGAAGGTGAAAATATTCTTACGGTTGCGTTTTCAATTGGAAACACGTCCTGGGTTGTAGTCCTTACCCTCAAATTTCCGAAAGACTGCGTATCCATCTGTGCAGGATAAATCAAATTCGGTTTCATTGTGCCTAAGGCCTCAATCTGTGTTTTTTATAATTAACTTATGTATAAGCTATAAAAAAAGTGCCTGGCATCAGATTTTGATATCAGGCACTACGAATTATAATCGCTTTTATTTATTTGGGATAATCTCTATCCAGTAACCGTCGGGATCGTTTATAAAGTATATGCCCATGGCAGGATTCTCATAGCATATACAACCCATTTCTTTATGCATCTTATATGCATTTTCATAATCATCGGTAACAAAGGCAAGATGAAATTCATTGTCTCCGAGATTGTAGGGCCTGTCCCAGTCCCTAAGCCAGGTAAGTTCCAGTTGGTGCTGCGAAACACCGTCACCAAGGTATACCAAAATAAAGTCACCGGAATCAGAAACCATACGGCGGACTTCTTTTAGTCCGAGGGCTTTTTCGTAAAATTCCAGGGACTTATTAAGATCAAGTACGTTAATATTGTTATGGGCAAACTTAAACATCATAATTTAATCCTCCTTGCATAATATAGAAAGAGGGCTGCTTATCAATTAAAACAGTCCTCTTTTGTACCTTTATTATATCCGATTAGTATAATTTATTGTGATTGTGCTTCTTTTATTAACTGCATCATTTCGTCATATTTCTTTTTTGCCTCTGTTAAATTAAGTTTTTCGTTTAAATACTTGTCAAGAGCTCCGATAAGAGCATCGCCTTTTGGAATTTCCATAGAGCCATCTGCCGGCTGCAAATTATTGAAAAACTCATATAAAGCATTAGACAGGCCGGATTCGGAAACAAGGCTCAATTCAGGATGTGTGGCGAAATAATTTTTCAGTAAACTTACGTCATCCGGATTGCAAACAATCACTTTACAAGTGTCAAATTTTCGGTAGCCTTCAGAGGTTGTAGCATCAATTTCAGCAAATATATAAGTCATGCCAATTTTCTTAGCGGTTATCCGGCCGCCTGAGCTGACTGAAACGATTGAAGGATCATAGCTGGAGAACTTGGCAAGTTCAGCCGTATTGCTTGGTTTCATGATTACTTCCAATAAATCGTTTTGCTCTAGACCCAATATTATCATTGAACGGGTCATTTTAATGCTGAAAGCCGGAGGACCGACAGTTATATCGCAGGTAAGAGAGGTTGAATTTGTGCCTCTTTTGACCGTTGCGGTAATTGTAGTTACGCCGACCTTATGAGCCGTTACTGTACCGTCATCGTTTACCGAAGCAATCTCAGGATTGGCAGACTTATAAGTAACCTTTGCATCATTTTCGATATTATAAACTTTTAAATTAAATGATTTTCCGTTTACTAAGGTAACAGACCTTAGATTAAGCCTATAATCATTCTTTTCTTTTTCTGTTTCCGAAGCTTTAGCTATATTTTCTGATACAGGTAAAATACATGGAAGAAATAAAAAGCAAAAGATTAGGCATAGGAAAACCATATATTTACATAGAAATTTCTTTTTCATGGTATTTCCTCCAAATTATGGAAATTCTATGTCACATCCTAATTCTATGGTATTAATATATCATTTGTTTTTGTCAGAAAAGTGTCATAAAGGTGTCAGACACTGTTAATATTTTATGAATTATAATTTACAATTTATTAACAGTCCTTTACACCATTTTACTACTTGTTTTCCTATATGTAATTAATATATAATAATGTATGTATATGTGCTTTTACCTATATTACCCATATGCCGTACCTGCCGATAAACCAAAACCAAGGAAAAGTAACATAAAGGGGGAATCATTAAAAATGCAACATATATTAATAGCGGATGATAATAGGGATATTACAGATATTTTGTCGACTTACTCCAGAATGGAAGGATTTGAGCCAATTGTTGCTTATGACGGAGAAGAAGCACTAAGGCTGTTTAAGGAATATAATCCCGAAGTTGTGTTACTTGATGTAATGATGCCCAAGGAAGACGGCTATGAGGTGTGCAGAAAGATAAGAAGTAAATCCAATGTACCCGTAATTCTTATTACTGCCAGAGGCGAAGATTTTGATAAGATTATGGGGCTTGACATAGGAGCGGATGATTACATAGTAAAACCTTTCAGCCCGAGAGAGGTTATGGCCAGGGTTAGAGCGGTACTGCGCAGGATAAAAACGGCTAACCAAAGCACATCTGAAAACATTATTAAAATCAGCAACCTGGTAATTAACCTGGATGAATACAGTTTATATATTGGGGGCAAAAAGATATCTTTAACAAAGAGAGAGATTGAAACCATGTGGACCCTGGCATCCAATCCCAATAAAGTATTTACCAGGGATAATCTTTTGGACAGTTTGTGGGGATTTGACTACTATGGCGACAGCAGGACAGTAGATTCCCATATAAAGAGGCTGCGTGCAAAAATTGATGCGGTAGAGCATCCTGAATGGACTATAAAAACTATTTGGGGTGTCGGGTACAAATTTGAGCTTCTGAACGAATAATCACGGCAGCCGACAGGTTGGAGGAAAATTAAGTTATGTCAAATGATAACAAGGTTAGGGTATATAACCGTTTGTTTTTTAAATTGTATTTAAATTATGCCGTAATGCTTCTTGTTACGGCAATTTTAATCTGCCTGATATTTACCCAGCTTTATAAAAATACAACTATGAAAAAAGAACGGGAGCAATTGATCGATCAGGCTTCCAACATATCGGATATTATAACGATGAAATTTATCAATACACGAAACTATCAGGGAGCCTTGGAACATATAAACGAATGGCAGAAAATAATGAATCTGGATATTTGGACCATATCCAACCCTTATGCCGCAAATCCTATGGATGAGCGGATGGAAACCAATTCATATGCGGAAATTGCCGACGGATATAAAGAATATCTTGATTTGGTCGAAAATGCTTTCAAAAATAAAAAAGTATACAGTATTGCCTATGATGAAATTTATCAAACCCAGACCATAACAGTGTCGGTTCCGATTTTGGGGGTTAACCGGGAAGTTGTCGGAGCATTACTGTCAAAAAAACCTGTGGAAGGTTTAAAAGATATTATTAATGACAGTTTGTCTTTAATTATATTCAGCAGTGTTGTAGCTCTTGGGATTTCTTTTATTATTGTTATAATATTTGCTACTGAACTGTCACTTCCTATTGCAAGAATGAGAGCTACGGCGCTTTCTCTTGCAGCCGGCAATTATAATTCAAAGACAGGCATTAAACGCAACGATGAACTGGGAGATTTGGCAAATACTGTGGATATTCTTTCGGAAAAGCTGTTGGAAAATGAAATACAAAGAAAAAACCTGGAACAGATGCGTCTGGATTTCTTTGCAAACGTATCCCATGAACTTAGGACACCTATTACCGTTCTTCGGGCTTATACGGAAACCTTAATTGACGGTGTCGTAAAGGAAGAAGATAAGGTAAAGCAATATTATGAAAGAATGCTTTCCGAGTGCAAAAGTATGGAGCGTTTGGTTGGCGACTTGATGCTTTTATCAAAAATGCAAAATCCGGACTTTGATATAGAAAAAGAACCGGTAAACCTGGTTCAGGTTTTTGATGAAATTATAAGAAGTGCCGGTGCAATTGCCGAAAAGAAAAACATAAAAATAGAAATCACAAAAGACAAACCTGTAATCATGATGCTCGGGGATTATGACAGATTAAGGCAGATGTTTATGATCATCCTTGATAATGCCATAAAATTCTCGGACGAAAATAAATCTGTTTACATAAATATCTCAAATACGGACAAAATAAAAGTATCGATAAGAGATGAAGGAATCGGAATATCCGAAAACGATCTTAAATTTATCTTTGAGAAATTTTATAAATCCCGTCTTAGGCAAAATGCATCCGGTTCCGGACTTGGTCTTGCAATAGCAAAACAAATTGCCATAAAACACGGCGGAAATATTGATGTATATTCTGTGCTGGGTGAAGGCAGTACATTTACTTTTACTTTCCCTCCTTATGATATTGGGGAAGATACCCTGTAATTCCCAGTAAATTAAGCTACAAAAACCTTGAAAACATAATATCAATCCATTATAATATGATTATAGAAAGTTCCTGAAATGTTCGACACTCCTGCGATTTTGAACCTACAGTAGATAATAAGGGATTCCTATATCTGCAGGCGGATGTCAGGCCGCCATGGTTAGCGGAAGGCAGAAACCTGCATGCGGATGCCCACCTAGCGAGAGGCTAGGCGTCAAAATGCAGGAAACGGCATTTCGGGGTTTATACCAAAGATAAAAGCGGCTTTTGCCGCTTTTTTTATTTGATAATAAACAGAATAAATAGTTTTTATTTATGTAAATCAGAATTATATTTGGTACATACATCTAACGAAATTAATCATGTATTTAGAGGTGTTTTAGGACCTGCCATCAGATATAGATACCACTTGTATTTTAAAAGAGATAAACTTATAATAATATAAATAATATAATAAATTTTTGCTTTGTAATTTTCACAGCTAAATATATAGTTTTCCGGAGATAAATTATTACCGAAGAAAATACATTTCGGGAATTATTTTATCGGTAAAAACATGATATTATTAAATTAACTGTAAATTATAAACTTCCCTATAACACGGGTATTAGGAATATAAGTAAGACACGGTTAAAAAGAAACGGAGTATATTATGAAGCATGGATTTATAAGAGTTGCAGCAGCCACGCCCCATATAAGGCTGGCTGATTGTGGTTATAATGCTGAGCAAATTATAAAATTTATAGAAGAAGCGGAAGAAAAAGAAGTAAAACTCCTGGTATTTCCAGAACTTTGTGTAACCGGATATACCTGTGGAGATTTATTTTTTCAGGAGGCTTTGCTTGCCTGTGCAAAAAAACAGGTAAAAAAAATAGCAGATTCAACTAAGGATAAAGAGCTTGTGGCTATAGTCGGATTCCCTTTTGAATATAACGGAAAGATATATAATACGGCAGCCGTTATTCAAAGGGGTAAGATACTGGGGTTGGTTCCCAAAATGAATATACCCAATTCCGGAGAATTTTATGAAGCCAGACAATTTGTCCCGGGAAGAAAGGAAGTTATAAAGGTAAACTTTTTGGGAGACGAGGTTTTATTTGGCTCCAATATTTTATTTGAATGTCTTGATATGCCCGACTTTGTGCTGGGTGTAGAAATATGCGAAGATTTATGGGTACCTTTAAGTCCCGGAATCTTCCATTGCCTAGCGGGGGCCACTGTACTTGCAAACCTTTCTGCCAGCAATGAGCTTGTAGGCAAGGCCGGGTATCGCAGAGAGCTGGTAAAAAGCCAATCCGCTAAACTTATCTGCGGATATGTATATGCTGATGCCGGAGAGGGTGAATCTACTTCGGATCTGGTATTCTCAGGCCATAATTTAATAGCAGAAAACGGTACCCTGCTTTCGGAAACGGAACTGTTTTGCGGTGATATAACGATAAGCGAGATAGACTTAGGCTTAATAAAGAGTGAACGAAGGCTTAAAAACACATTTGTCGGCCATGCCGACGGTTATATAAAAGTTCCGTTTAAATTTGCGGAGGGCAATTACGAACTTAAAACCTACAGTCTTATAAGAAAAATTAAACGTCATCCTTTTGTTCCCGATAATGATAAGGAACTGAGCAGGCGCTGCGAGGATATTTTCAAAATCCAGGCCATGGGATTAAAGTCAAGGCTGGCCCATATCGGCTCAAAATGTGCGGTTATTGGCGTATCCGGCGGATTAGATTCCACCTTGGCTTTGCTTGTTACAAGCAGGGCTTTTGATTGGCTTGGCCTTGATAAAAAGGGAATATTGGCGGTTACTATGCCCTGTTTCGGAACATCGGACCGCACCTTTGAAAATGCTAAGGCTCTGATAAAAAATATAGGTGCAACTTTGCTTAACATACCTATAAGAGATGCTGTACTGCAGCATTTTAAGGATATAGGGCATGATGCGGACAGTTTAGATGTTACCTATGAAAACAGTCAGGCAAGGGAAAGAACCCAGGTGCTTATGGATCTTGCCAATAAGCACAACGGAATAGTGATTGGTACAGGTGATATGTCTGAACTGGTTCTCGGATGGGCCACATATAACGGGGACCATATGTCCATGTACGGAGTCAATGCATCCATACCTAAGACTCTGGTCCGTTCCCTGGTAAAATGGGTTGCCGACACCACAGACAATAAGGATATGGCTAAGGTGCTTATAGATATATTGGATACGCCGGTCAGTCCGGAACTTCTTCCGCCGACCAAAGACAGCGAGTATCAGAAAACAGAAGAATTGGTAGGCCCTTATGAACTGCATGATTTCTTTATGTTTTATGTTTTAAGATACGGATTTTCGCCAGGAAAGGTTTACAGGCTGGCGCTTGAAGCATTTACTAAAAATCATGACGCAAAAAATGTAATTATCGGAGAGTCAAAAACCGTATACAGCAAAGAAGAAATTTTAAAATGGCTTCAGGTTTTTTACAGAAGATTTTTTGCCCAGCAATATAAAAGGTCATGTCTTCCGGACGGACCGAAAGTCGGAACCATATCGGTATCTCCGAGAGGCGACCTAAGGATGCCGAGCGATGCAAAAGCAGCATTGTGGCTGGAGGAGTTAAATCGGCTGTCTGAGTAAGATTAAGACAGCCGATATTATCATATTAATTTATATTTACAGAAAGAATCTTCATAAGATACTAAGAAAGGGAGAATACTATGGCACTAAAGATTATAACAGATTCAGCATCCGATATACCCAAATGGGTCATAGAGGAGTACGGGCTTCACATTATACCTACACCGGTAGTAATTGACGATAAGGATTATTTTGACGGCAAGACCATTTTTCCCGAGGAATTTTATGATATACTAAGAAGCGGAAAAGACATTAAGACGTACCATATAAATTCCCAGATGTTTTATGATAACTTCCTGCCTTATGCTAAGAACGGCGATGAGCTAATATATATCTGTTTTTCCACCGGAATTGCCGGAACATATAATGCGGCAAATATAGCCAAAGCTGAGCTTTTGGAAGAATATCCTGATTTTGATCTTACTATTATAGATTCCAAATGTGCTTCTATGGGTTTTGGACTGGCAACTTATTATGCCCTTAAGATGCAAAAGGCCGGTGCAAGCAAAGAAGAAATTATTGAGGCTATTAACTGGTACTGCGACCATATGGAGCATATTTTTACGGTTAAGACCCTGGAATACCTTCTTAAAGGCGGAAGGATAAGCAAAACATCTGCAGTTGCGGGAAGCCTTTTAGATATAAAACCTATTATTCAGGTGAATGATTTAGGGGCTTTGGAGCCTATAGAAAAAGTAAGAGGAAGGCAAAAATCCTTAAAGCGGTTGGTTGAAATAGTCGGTGAAAGAGGCAAGGATTTAACTAATCAGGTTATAGGCATTGTGCACGGGGATGATGCCGAAACCATGGAGGCTGTTAAAGAAATGCTGAAAGATACATACGGGTGCCGGCACTTTATAGATAATTATGTGGGCTGTGCCATAGGAGCCCATACTGGTCCGGGGATTATAGGAATAGTATTTTTGGATGAAGAATCACCCTATAAACACTATACAAATTAAAAAAAGTTAGCTTAATATATTAAAACAACGTTCTATAAGTAATCGCAGGATTGCTTACAGAACGTTGTTCTAAGAAGGTGCTATGTAGATAAGGTTAGGGTGTGGCCTTGGCTTTTTCGAGTACAACCTTAATTGCTTCAATCAGGAGGGTTTGAGTATATTTGCTGTCATCCTTAAGCTGCAGCTGATCAATTGGGACTCCGTTGTTTAACTGTGCGGAAATCTCTTCTAAAGCAGGCTCTACCAACGGATACATAGTAGTTATTGTTTCATCAATATTTACAATGCGTACCGATTTGATATGATCTTCATCCAAAATTACTTCAAGATTGATTACCGTGTCGCTAAGCGGAATAGAAGTGGTCCATACTCCGGCTTTATATAGTTTAGTGTCAGTAGCGACATCTTCTTTATCCTTTCCGCTGAACATAAAGATCAGAAGAAGTATCAAAAGGATTCCTAATGCAGCAAATATTACCGTATATATTATTTCTTTTAATTGAATAACAACTATTTTAGTCTTTGCCATTTTCATCCTCCGGAGCATAAAGCTCTTTGTCTTAATCTTATTATATATTATTATTTAGGTTATTAATTTATGCCGATAATGTTGCGCAATGAGCAACAAATTAAAGTTATGAAAAATGATTACAGTCAGGTGATTTTAAATCATACCGGTTTAAAATATTAACCTGAAATATTTGTCCGATAACATGAAATGAAGTTTAAAAAGCTCCATTATCTCTGAAACGGAGGATTAATATGTCCTTGCAGCTATATCTTGGAAGTTCCGGTTCCGGAAAATCATATCAGATGTATCACAGAATTATTGAAGAATCCATACAAAATCCCGATACCAATTACCTTATTATAGTGCCTGAGCAGTTTACATTGCAGACTCAAAAAGATATAGTAACCATGCATCCCAATCACGGGGTTATGAATGTGGATATTTTATCGTTTATGCGTTTTGCCTACAGGATTTTTGACGAGGTAGGGGGAAATGATTATCCCGTACTTGAAGATACGGGAAAAAGCATGGTTATCCGTAAAGTAGTGGAAGAAAAGAAGAAAGACCTTATTTTGTTCGGTGCGGGAGTAAGAAAATCCGGTTTTGTAAATGAGCTGAAATCTTTGCTGTCAGAATTTTATCAGTATAACATAAGGCCCGACGATTTTGATAAGATGATGGGTATTGCCGAAAAAAAGCCTGTACTTAGAGCAAAACTTAAAGATATACGTACTATTTACGAAGGTTTTGCCGAATTTATGCGTCAACGCTACATAACCGCAGAAGAAATCCTTGTTGTGCTGGGTAAAGTTATAGATAAGTCTAAGTGGCTGAAAAACAGTGTGGTATGCTTTGATGGCTTTACCGGATTTACCCCCTGTCAGAATGAAATTCTTGCAAAAATTATGAGGTTGGCAAAAAAGGTTATTGTTACCGTTACTATAGATCCTAGAGAGCCTATCGGAGACGAAAATGCGGAATATCGTCTTTTTGGCTTAAGTCAGAAAACTATAAGAAAACTCTATAAAATAGCAGAGGAGACTGATACCTTAATTGAAGAACCGGTTTACGTTCAGGGGAAAGGCTATAAAGTACCATACCGCTTTCGTAATTCACCGGCTTTAGCTTTCCTGGAACATAACCTTTTCAGGTATCCTTACGGAGTTTTTAAAGAAAAGCAGGATGAGATAAGTATCCATTCGGCTAAAAATCCGGAAGGCGAGATTGCTTTTGTAGTCAGGGAAATCAAACGCCTTGTAAGGGAAGAAGGGTATAGATACTCGGATATTGCGGTTGTTACCGGAGACATCGAAAGGTATGGGCGCCTTGCAAAATATTATTTTTCCAGAGAGGATATACCTTGCTTTATAGATTATAAGAAAGAAATACTGGGAAATCCTTTTGTCGTATTTCTTCGATGCGCAACCCTCATAGCCGAGGAAGACTACAGTTATGAAAGCGTATTCGGGTATTTAAGAAGCGGACTAAGCGATATTACTCAGGAGGAAACGGATTTACTTGAAGATTATGTCCTTGCTATGGGGATACGGGGAGCAAATCGCTACCTTAAACCTTTTACAAGGACTTTCGGAAGGAAAAAGGCTGTTGATTTGGATGAGATTAATGCCATACGGCAGAAATTGATAGATGAAGTTCACCCTTTATATGAGGTATTAAAAGATAAGGATAAGACCGTAAGGGACTATACTAAAGCATTGTATGAACTGGGTGTGCGCCTTAATATCAGCGAAAAGTTAAGTAAACTTTGTGACGATTTTAAAAACCTTAATCTTCCTCTTTTGGCAAAGGAATATGAACAGGTTTACCGTATCGTTATGGACCTGTATGACCAGATCGTTCTGCTTTTGGGAAATGAACATTTAAGCCTGAAGGAATTCAATGATATTTTGGATGCCGGTTTTGCGGAAGCAAAAGTTGGCCTAATTCCTCCGGGAATGGATGAGGTCGTAATAGGTGATACGGAAAGGACCAGGTTAAAGGATATCAGGGCCTTGTTTTTTGTCGGAGTTAATGAAGGTATTGTTCCAAAGGTTATCGGAAGTGGAGGAATCTTATCCGACTTAGAGAGGGAACTTCTTACTGAAAACGGAATAGAACTGGCACCGACCAAAAGGCAGCAGGCTTTTACGGGACAATTTTATATTTACTTAAATGTTACAAAACCCAAGGATAAACTTTATATAACCTTCCACAGGGTTAATGAAGAAGGAAAGTCCGTAGCGCCGTCATATTTAATCGGCAAGTTTAAGTCGTATTTTAGTGAGATGTCCATAAAAAACGAAGATATGCAGGATAAAGATCTGGATCATATCCTGGGGGACGGGGGAATCGCTTATATTGCGGAAGGATTAAGAGAAAGCAGGATATCAGACCTGTTTGCGGAAATTTTCCTGTATTATAAAAACGATACCGAAAGAAGTCGTATATTGGAAAAAATGATATCCGGTGCCTTTTATTCAAACAGGGAGAAAGGAATATCAAGGCAGGCTGCATATCTCCTTTACGGAGAAAACTTAAGCGGAAGCGTAACCAGGCTTGAGCGCTATGCCGGCTGTGCCTTCGCTCATTTTATGGCTTACGGCTTGTCTTTGGAGGAACGTAAAGAGTATAAACTGGCGGTACCGGACATAGGAAATATTTTTCACAATGCCATCGATGAATTTTCAAAAATGCTCAGTAGCAGCGAATACAACTGGCATACCATACCGGACGAAATCCGGGATGACTGGGCCGTTTTAGCTGTAAAAAAAGCGGTGGAAGACTTTGAGGATGGTTTCCTAAAAAGCAGTAAAAGAAACGAATACCTGATTAAGAGAATAGAAAGGATTACAATCAGAACCCTGTGGGCTTTATGCAATCAGATACGCCAGGGAATGTTTGAACCCTTAGGCTATGAGATGCATTTTAATTATCTGCCTGATAAGGATTTGCTGCTGAAAGGAAGAATTGACAGGCTTGATATATATGAGGCTGAAGATAAGGTATATGTCCGGGTTATAGATTATAAGTCCGGTGCAACGGTATTTGATTTCCACAGCATATATTACGGGCTTCAGCAGCAGCTTGCCATATATCTTTCCGCTGCCCTGGACTTTTTAAGCAGGAAATATAATAACAAGGAAATTATACCCGCGGGGATTTTCTACTATCATATAGACGATCCCATAGTGGCAAAAACTGAACAAGCCGCTGAGGAAATATATAAAAGCCTTAAGATGAACGGACTTGTAAATGAAGACAAAGAAATAATCGGCCTTATGGACACAAAGCTTTTAGGTCCGGACGGAAACTTAAGATCATCGGTTAAATCCGACATTATTCCTGTAGAAACCAATAAAGAAGGCGAACTTACCAAACGGTCATCGGCGGCAAATAATAAGCAGCTAAAAGCCCTTCTTAGGTTTGTAAACAGCAAGCTGATAGAAGATAAAAACCGGATTTTAGAGGGAGATACAAGGCTTAACCCGTACAGGATGGGAGAGATAACCGCCTGTGACTTCTGCGAATATAAAAATGCCTGCGGTTTTGACCCGAGGTTGCCGGGATTTTTCTTTCGCAATCTGGCTAAGAAGCCTACAGACGAGTTAAAGCAGGAAATATGGGGAGATGAGGAGGGTACTTATGGGCTGGACCAAAGCACAACAGAAGGTAATTGATACAAGACATAAAAACTTGCTGGTTTCGGCTGCGGCAGGTTCGGGAAAAACCGCAGTACTGGTTGAACGGATAATTAAAATGATATCCGAGGGTGAAAACCCTATAGATATAGACCGGCTTTTGGTGGTTACCTTTACCAATGCAGCGGCAACACAGATGAAAGAAAGAATAGGCAAAGCCCTGGACCAGAAGCTAATTATGGAGCCGGGCAATGCCCATTTGCAAAAACAGGTATCCCTACTGCAGAGCGCCCATATAACTACAATTCACAGCTTTTGCCTGAATGTTATACGAAACTATTTTCATCATATAGACTTGGACCCATCGTTTAAAATAGCCGACGAATCCGAAATTACTCTTATGAAGTCCGATATTGTGGCAGAGGTACTGGAAAAATGGTATGAAGAAGGAAGCGAGGACTTCTTAAGACTTATAGAAAGTTATTCCCGTTCAAAATCGGACGACCCAATAGAAGACCTAATACTTTCTTTATATGATTTTGCCATGAGCAACCCATGGCCCAAAACCTGGCTTAAAGGAGTTCAGGAATCCTTTAAATTTGAAACCATAGAGGATATGGCTAATACCAGATGGATGAAGGAATTGCTAAACTACATATTATCGGTATTAAAAGATCTGTTAAATAAGATTGAAAAAGCCATAGAAATATGCAATGAACCTGACGGGCCCCAGGCCTACCTTCCGGCCCTTCTAAGCGACAGGTCCATGCTTTTGGAATTTTTAAAGAAGGATACATATGAGGGGTATTGTAATGCATTTTCGGAAATTTCCTTTGCCCGCTTATCGTCAAAAAAGCAGGAAAACGTACCTGAAGATAAGAAAAATAAAGTAAAAGATTTAAGAGAAGAAGTAAAAAAGGGAATAAAGGATATTACAAACCAATTTTTCTTTCAGCCTGCAGAAGAGATGTTTAATGACCTTAAAGCAGTGGGCAGCATAATGGATGTTTTGTCAAGGCTGACCCTGGACTTTATGGAGGCTTTTGCTGCCAAAAAGGAAGATAAAAATCTGGTGGATTTTAATGACCTTGAACACTTTGCCCTTAAAATACTGGTAGAGGAAAAAGACGGCGAGATTATTCCAAGCAAAGCTGCTTTGGAGCTTAGTGAGCAGTTCGAAGAAATCCTTATAGATGAGTACCAGGACAGCAATCTGGTGCAGGAAACAATTTTAAAAAGCATATCAAGGGAAAACAAGGGGCTTTATAACCGTTTTATGGTGGGAGACGTAAAGCAAAGCATTTATAAGTTCCGCCTGGCCATGCCGGAACTTTTCCTCGAAAAATATAAAACTTATGGCACCTGGGATACTGATGAGGACGGAAACGTAAACCTTACCCAAAGAATTGACCTGGATAAGAACTTCAGAAGCAGAAAAGTGGTTCTTGATTTTGTAAATGATATCTTTGAGCAAATCATGATCGAATCGGTAGGCGGGATAGTTTATGACAATTCGGCTTCATTAAAGTATGGAGAATTGTTTGAAGAGCAGGTACCGGAAAATGAGGCCGGAAAGTTATCAAATGAAGTAAAAGAAAGAATAGCAAAAGATGTAGAGCTTATCCTTGTAACCGAAGAAGAGCTTGACACTGCAGGCGAAAATACCGGGAACGGTTCTTTTAATGGAAGTTCTTCGGACAAAGAAAATGCAAATTTAATTGACCTGCCTGATGAAGACAAAGAAGAAATCCAATATACAAAAAAAGAGCTGGAAGCAAGGGCGGTGGCAAAAAAAATTAAGGAAATCATAAATCCTGAATACGGTCTGCTTCTTATAGATAAAGACAAGGAAGGCAAGGTAATACACCGTCCTGCAAGGCTTGGGGATATAGTTATCCTGCTTCGGACCATGGCCGGATGGTCGGAAGTGTTTGTAAATACCCTGATTCAGGAAGGCATACCTGCCTATGCGGATACGGGCACCGGATATTTTCAGACTACGGAAATCATGACCCTCCTTAATATGCTGAGGATAATTGATAATCCCAGGCAGGATATACCGTTTGCGGGAGTTTTATATTCCCCGATAGTCGGGCTTACTTCCGATGAGCTGGCCCAGGTAAGACTGATGGACAGAAAGACGACTATGTACGGGGCTTCCCTGGCTTATGCACAGGATGGAAGCAGTGAGGAATTAAAGAATAAGTTAAAAAGTTTTCTCGATATGCTCCATAAACTTAGGGACAAGGCAAAATATACCCCCATTCATGAGCTTATCCAGGAGATACTGGATATGACAGGTTATGCATATTACGTCATGGCCATGCCCGGCGGGGACCGAAGGAAAGCCAATATAGACATGCTTATTTCCCATGCTGTCAGATTTGAAAAGAGCTCTTACAGCGGCTTGTTCCATTTTGTCCGCTATATAGAAAAGCTTCATAAATACGAAGTGGATTTCGGAGAAGCCTCGGTATCCGGAGAAAACGATGATGCCGTAAGAATTATGAGTATACACAAAAGCAAAGGATTGGAGTTTCCTGTTGTCTTTGTAAGCGGTTTAAGCAAACAGTTTAATATGCAGGATCAGAGAAAGAGCATTCTTATGCATGTAGATTATGGGATAGGGCCGGACTATATTGACCTGGAAAACAGGACAAAGGTTCCCACATTGCTTAAGAAATTTATCCAGAAGAAAAACCAGACAGACAGCTTAGGTGAAGAACTTAGGGTACTTTATGTTGCTTTAACCAGGGCAAAAGAAAAGCTTATAATGACCGGATATTTAAATAATACAGAGGATTTATATGCAAAAAAAGATTTCTCATTTTATGAAATAATGTCATCCAAAAATTATCTGGACCTGGTACTTCCAGCAATGAACAATAAAAAGACCGATTATATGAAAATAAAAGTTATCTCAAGGAAAGACATTCTCGGTGAGGAAGTCGCAAGGCAGATATTCATGCAAAAGGATAAAGAAGAACTGGAAAATCTAACTCTTAATCACAAAACAGACAAAGAGCTGCAAAATCAGATTAATAAAAGGCTGAACTTTAAATATCCGTACGCCGCCGAAACAAAGCTTAGGGTAAAACTTACGGTATCGGAACTAAAAAAACTGGGGCAATTTATAGATGAGGAAGACGGCGAAATATTATACGGAAACACTGGCGATAATAATGAATTAAGTGATGGAAGAAATGAAGTTAATACTTTGTCAGCAGACCAATATATACCTGATTTTATAAAAGGGACTCTGATAGAAACAACAGCTACGGACCGAGGAAGCCTGTACCATAAAGTGCTTGAACTTTTGGACCTTTCCAAAGTAAAAAATTATAAAGACCTGGTAAGAGAACTGGAAGGGTTGGCAAAAGAGGGAAAGATACTAAAAGAAGATATAAAAAGGCTTAATCTAAAAAATATTCTTAAGTTTGCCCAAAGCAGTACTGCAAAACGCATAATTAAGGCTCAGGCAGAAGGAAAGCTGTATAAAGAAAAGCAATTTGTCATCGGGGTAAAAGCCTGTGAAATTTACCCGGACCAGGACAGCGAAGAACTAATTCTTATCCAGGGTATAATCGATGCCTTTTTTGAAGAAGATGGTGAACTTGTTATTATTGATTATAAATCGGATGTAGTAAATGATGAAAAGCAGCTTGAAGACAGGTATAAGATGCAGTTGATTTATTATAAAAAAGCTCTGGAACAAATATTAAGGAAGAAAGTTAAGGAAATGATAATTTACTCCTTATACCTGGGCAAAGAGATTTATATTAACCGGTAAAATATATGGATGTTATTGTAAAATGAAAAAATAGCCCGAATATTCTTACGCAAGTTGGTTACACTCTAAAAAAGCAAAAAAGAAAGGGTGTAACGTATGGCAGCAAAAAGGGAAAAGAAGATTGATCTTAACAATCTGAAACCTGAGGAGGAAATGAAATATGAGATAGCAAAAGAACTGGGATATCTTGATAAAGTGCTTTCTTCAGGATGGAAGTCCCTTACTGCAAAAGAATCGGGAAGGATAGGAGGCTTAATAACCAAAAGAAAGAGAGAATTAAAAAAACAGGCAGAAGCAGAAGCCAAATAAGAGCCATATAAAAAATGCTTATGAACATAACATTATAAAATAATAATTGTATGAGGGATATTTTTTGTTAACGCCTGTTTAAGATTTAAGATAGGTTAATGTAAAAAAATAAAAAATATGGGCTTAGGTTGAATTAGACTTAAGCCCATATTTTTTTGGATATTTTCGGTAGTTTTGACTGGCAAACAAAGCAAAAATCAAAGGCTTATTGAGCTAATAAAACACATAATTCGAAAAATGTCGTCTATTGACAAGTGAATCGCATTTACATAGAATGGAAGAAACTGATAAAAAAGAAACCAAAGATAAAAATAAAGATGGAGATGATATTATTGCTGTTTTTATATTTATCAATGCTTGAAAATGAAGATGATAAAAAGAGGATGGCAGATATATATGAAGAGCATAAGCATGCCCTTCTTTTATATGCATTAAAGATTACCGGATATAATCAGGCCATGGCAGAAGATGCTGTACATAACGCTTTTTTATCAATAATAAAAGAAAAAGAAAAATATTTACATTTAGATAGTAAGAATTTCCGGTATGTATCCGTTTCTATAGTAAGAAATAAATGTATAGATTTGTTAAGAAAAGAAAAACGTTATGCGGATACGCCTATAGAAGAACTGGAGATATATCTTAGTGCGGAAGAAAAAAGCCCGGAAGAGCAGGCTGAAATAGCATCTGAATATGATCTAATTAAAAAGCACTTATCAAACATCGATGAAATCAGCAGGCAGGTCCTTATCATGAAATATGCCCTGGGAATGTCTTATAAAGAAATATCTGAAAAATTAAATATACCTTACGAAAATATCGGTGTTCGTATAAGCAGGGCAAAAGATAAGGTGCGAAGACTAGTAGAAAAAGATATTTCAAATAATAAACCCCATAATGAATAAAATTTCAAGATAAACAATAAAATTATGAAGGTGTGAGTAAAATTGGATATAATGAAAATGGATGACAATTTATTTGAAGCCTTATTCCGGCAGGCAGTAATTGATGAATACAAAAAAGAAGTGGATAGCATACCGAAAAAAGAAGAGCTTATAAAAATGGTAACTATTTCTCCGGAGTTTGAACTGCGAATGAGAAAATTATTGGCCCGTGACAGACGAAGGGATATAGTTCTTAAGGCTATTCATGCCGGAAAACGCGTAGCAGCTATAATTTTACTGGCTGTGGGCTTTTTGTCATTATTAATGTTGTCCAATGCGAAGGTTAGGGCCTCGGTAAAAGAAGCTATTGTTGAATGGTATAATAAATACATTTCAATTATTTTCAATGGACAAGAAGCGTCCGATACAAGCGATATAAAAGAGTTCAGACCCAAATACCTGCCGAAAGGATTTAAGGAGAGCCAAGTTGAAAAGGATGATGATAGAGCGATTTTTATATACCAAAATGATTTTGGTGATTCTATTTATGTTTCGTACTGGCATAACTATTATAATGCTAATTTTTTAATAGATAATGAAAACCACATAATAGAAACCAGAATGATTAACGGTTATGAGGTGTTTATTGCCTATGCTATTCAAGAAAATCCTATAAATGTTATTGTATGGACTATGGATAATTATCAGTTTAGGATATGGAGTACATTGACTATGGATGAACTTATAATGATGGCGGAGTCAATGTGTAATAACTAAATTAGAATCAGTGAAAATTTATAATCATATTTTTTGATTAGCAATTTTATATAATAAAATTATTATAATTTTGTTGAAAATCACATGATAAATACATATACTTTCTAACGTTTATTTAGTGAAGGCGAAAATGCCTTACTAAAGATGTAGAAAGGATGGAAGACCAGTGAAACTAAAAAAAATACTTGTAATTTTAATTGTAGCAGTACTTCTTTTACCGCAAAGCTCTAAGGCATATGCACAAACTCAGGACCAATCGGCAGTAAAAATAGGTGAAGACTTCATAGTTACCCCGATGTGGACAAACATAAATGATATTACATTACTGCTTGGTTTTAAGGATGGAAAGGCTAACTGTCACGGGGACATTAACGCTTTTATAGGGACAACAAGTATAAGTGCAACCTTTAAGCTTGAAAGGTTAATACCGGCAGGATGGTCACATGTAAAAACATGGACTGCAAGTTCTAATTCCAGTATATTGATGTTTTCTGCTTCACATTCTGCAATTCAAGGTTACAGATACCGCTTTAGCGTTACAGCTACAGTAGTAAGAAACGGTATAAGTGAAACAGTTAGTGCTTCGGTAGAAGGAGATTATAATTAATTTTTAGTATGATTATAATTGATTAATCTTATATTTGATTAAAATATACAGTAAAAAATGAATATTACATTGCCATCCTTTTATTGGGTATAAAATTGCCTGTTTTAAAATAAATGGCTTGTGTCCAAACTGACACAAGCCATTTATTTACGTGACTCCTATTAATCCATTAGCATATTATGTTTACTATTACTATCATCAAAAAACGACAGTTTCGTTTATTAAATTAAAACAAAATATTTAATTTTTCTTATTACGGAAAGATTTATAAATATATATTATTAAATCGATTATTTTAGGAATAACTAAAGCTAAAAATATTAGAAAAAGAATTTTATTTGTTATTTTTAGCTGATATGCCAAATAATCGATGCGATAAGGAATTAAATCGGCCATAATAGAATCTCCTTTTTAATTTTTAAATTTTATATCTATATTTACAATTATATCCATTAAAGTTAATTATGCAATAGTTTGGCATAAAAATGTCTAAAATAAGCAAAAACTGGTACGGCGAGTAAAATAAATGGACTTGCTTCTTATTAGACGCAAGTCCATAATTGTTTACATAGATAACCGGATATACATATTCTTAATCAGAAAGGTGATTGATATTTTGAATTATTAAGCTTAAGATTGTTAATTCCAAGAAAGTTCTTTATAGCCACGCAGGCACCGCCAAGCAGAATTGAAGTATCCTGTAGCACTGACGGGACAATTTTTATATAACTGTTCATCTTGCTTTTTAAAGCATTTTCGATTTTCTCCAAAACTTGCGGAAAATGAATCGTAAAAGTACTGTTTATGATAACTATTTCAGGATTATAAGCATTAAGGACATTGTTTATGCATACGGACATATATTTTATAAATTGATCCATTATATGCAGGGCATCCGGGTCTTTATTTTCATACATTTTGCGGTACAGATTAAAGTCAGCATCTTCTAAGCCTTTGAGTTTGGCAAATTCATTTAAAAGCACCCGTTCGGATACATATTGTTCCAAACAGCCGTGGTTGCCGCAGGGACACTCTCTGCCGTCTATTTCAACAATAGTGTGACCAAATTCTCCTGCCCGACCGCTGTAACCGGTATATAACCGATCGTTTATGATAATGCCCAGCCCGATGCCGGAATGAACACTTATATTGGCGATATTGGGATAATCGTATTGGAAGGTTTTTTCGCCGATAACCGATAAATTTGCTTCATTTTCAAGGTATACAGGAACACCGAAATGCTGACCTAAGCTTCCTGCTATATCTAAATCGGATAAACTATAATAAGGGGCAAAGGATACTTCATTGTTGACGGTTACACCATGTATGCCCAGTGTTATTCCTACCAGCCCATAAGGGGTATCGGCGGGTAGTTTCATCGATTCTATTAGTTTTACAATCTCATCAACAATATTATAAGTGTTTTTCGGAGTTTTGATCTGCTTAAGAATACAATCTTCCCCCGCCAAATCGGTAACTAAAGCAGTGATAGTTTCTACTCCCAAATCTATGGAAATAACAAAACCGGCTTTCTTATTCAAACTAAGAAGAATTGGTTTTCTGCCAAGGCTTGTATCGTCGCTGCCGATTTCAATAACCAATTTACGGTTGATCAGATCCTGAACAATGGCCGAAACGGTGGCTTTGGTTAACCCCAGGTGCTTTGCTGTGGCGGCTCTGGAAATAGCAGCATGATTTATGATGGTTTCCAGTACCAGTTGTGTATTTATATCTCTTATTAGCTCTTTACTCCCTGTTACCATAATTTTCACCTTTTCGTTTTGTTTCTATATCATCCTATCATAGAATATCATATTTGGAAAGAGATATTTATATAAGGCGCTGATTGAATCTTGACATTAAATAGCCTGGTTGGTATAGTTTAAGTAGATATAGTTTAATCAATTAACAAGAAAATATTTACAAATAAAACCCAAAGTCATGCGTATTAAGAATAGTACGTAAGAAACTGCCGGGTATCAAATTCAAATAATGAAAGGAGAAGTATTCGAATGCTTTATATCGGTGTTGATTTAGGTACATCCTCCGTAAAGATGTTACTTATGGATGAAGAAGGAAACATAAAAAGTATAGTAACAAGGGAATATCCTTTATATTTCCCTAAACCGGGCTGGTCCGAGCAGAATCCGGAGGATTGGTACAGTGCTTTTGTAGACGGAATTAAGGAACTTACCAAAGATTGCAATAAGGATGAGATCGAAGGCATCAGCTTTAGCGGACAGATGCATGGTATGGTTATTTTGGACGAGAACGACAATGTTATTCGCCCTGCCATACTGTGGAATGACGGTCGTACCCAGGCAGAATGTGATTATTTAAACTTTGAGATAGGCAGAGAAAAAATTTCTTCATATACAGCCAATATGGCTCTTACCGGTTTTACCGCCCCTAAATTACTGTGGGTAAGGAAGCATGAACCTGACAATTTCGCTAAGATTAAGAAGGTTATGCTGCCTAAAGATTATTTAGCATACAAACTTTCCGGAGTACATTGTACGGATGTTTCCGATGCTTCAGGAATGTTACTGTTTGATGTTAAGAATAAACGCTGGTCTAAAGAAATGCTTGATATCTGCGGATTGAAAGAAGAGCAGATGGCAAAAATTCATGAATCTTATCAGGTAGTCGGTACCTTAACCAAGAAAGCTGCAGAAGAAACCGGCCTTCCTGAAAGGGTCAAGGTTATAGCAGGCGGTGGTGACCAGGCGGTTGCAGCAGTCGGTACCGGAACCGTAGGAGCAGGAAAATGCAATATTTCTCTCGGTACTTCCGGCGTAGTATTTATATCTTCCCAGGAATTTGCCGTGGATGACAAGAATGCCCTTCATGCCTTCTGCCATGCCGACGGTAAGTATCACTTCATGGGAGTTATGCTTTCAGCAGCAGCCTGCAACAAGTGGTGGATGGATGAGATAATCGGAACCAAGGATTATGCTGGAGAGCAAAAGAATATTACAAAACTTGGCGAGAACAACGTATTCTTCCTGCCTTACCTTATGGGTGAAAGAACGCCTCACAACAATCCAAATGCAAGAGGTACATTTATAGGAATGACCATGGATACAACCCGTGCCGATATGACACAGGCTGTACTGGAAGGCGTAGCCTTTGCGCTTAGAGATTCGTTTGAAATTGCCAAGTCTCTGGGTGTTAAGATTGAAAGAACCAGAATTAACGGCGGCGGTGCAAAGAGCCCTCTGTGGTGCAAGATTGTAGCCAATGTTCTGAATGTTAAAGTCGACAAGATTAATTCCGAAGAAGGCCCTGCTTTCGGTGCAGCTATTTTGGCAGCGGTAGGCTGCGGCAAATATTCAAGCGTAGAGGAAGCTACAGAAAAGCTTATCAAGGTAATTGATACAACAGAACAGGACCCTGAGATTGTTGAACGCTACAATAAGAAGTACGAGATTTTCAAGCAGTTGTATCCGTCCTTGAAAGATATGTTTGACAAGATGGTTGAATAATAAAGTATTCAAAAAATGAATATAATTAGGCTCTCAATATAGTAATTATATTGGGAGTCTTTTTGTTATTGGAATGTACTTTATTTATTATAAATATTTGAGGACTATGATTAAACTTTTGATTTAAATATCATAAAAAGTTTTTTACATTTACAGAGTAAGTGTATGTAAAAATGAAACTTTTTCATAT